>MDTD01106547.1_pt1 | contig 12876 bp, 18 predicted proteins | sample 811221 | NCBI WGS metagenome assembly MDTD01 (sample SAMN05326646, study PRJNA326480) | marine metagenome | isolation source: seawater | place: Pacific Ocean: South West | collected 2011 | reverse complement strand
TTATCAATCGTCCAAAGAAACGCTGTACATTCAAACGTCCATGTTCACGAATGCCTGAACTTCCTGATTTTGGTACTCCAATGCCTAGGGGTGGATTTCCTGATTTTGGTACTCCAATGCCTAGGGGTGGACTTCGCCGTTGATACACATGTCACGGGATCCCCACATCGGGGGTCGCAAGACCCCCTTTTTTTATGCTAAATAGCTAAAAAACATTCCCATGGCTACTAGTTGTCACATTACAAGAACTAGCGTTGTCACTGGTCAGACAATGTATCTGGTAGAAAACCAGAGGTGGTCTGATGACTTCGCTGACCGTAAAATTTTTCCATCACTGACTGCTGCTAATACAGTCATCGCCCCTACCACAAGAACCATTGGTGGTGTTGAAGTATCAAATGCCAACGGTGGTTTCAAGAATGCTACCGTAGTTCCAGAAGCATGACCCGTTCCCCCTTTGGTAAACAGATAGAAAACAGAAATTTTCTATCACCAGTTGGTTTTAAATTTTCCCTTGGTAAAACACCAAAGGCGGACTTTTTCTGTACCAGTGCAAGAATACCTGAGTTGAGTCTTCAAACAACAACTCAACCAGGATATCTTAAAGATATTGATGTACCTGGAGAGAAGTTGAGTTTTGGTGATCTTACCCTCAGATTCCTTGTGGATGAGGATATGGTCAACTACATGGCAATACACAACTGGTTAACAGGTCTTGGTTTCCCAGAAACCACAAAAGACTTTGCAGACCTCACAACGGATGCTGATGGTCTCAAGAACCAGTTAGAAGAACAGTTTAGTGATGGTAGTCTCTCCATCTTAAACAGCAACTATCGTGTTAGCACTATAGTTAAGTTTCAGGACTTGTTCCCAGTATCTTTGACCTCTCTTGAGTTCGATACCACACAACAGGACATCCAGTACTTTACAGCAGAGGCAACTTTCAGGTATACTGTCTACTATATAACTGATTCGGACGGCAGAACACGCCTATGATGGACCTTGATAAAATTCAGGAGATGTGGCAGAACGATTCTGTCATTGACCCTGATAACCTACATGATGAGTCTCTAAAGATACCACAACTTCATTCAAAGTATTATACAGTATACAATACTATCTCTCTCCTTCGTGAGAAGGCAAGAGATAACTATAAGCGTATAAAACTTGAACGATACAACTTCTACACTGGTAAGGCACCAGCAGAAGCATATGTGGAAGAACCCTTCCCATATAAAGTTCGTGAGAAAGACGCTATCCAAAGATATCTGGATGCAGATGAAAAACTGACCAATATCGATCTTAAGATTCGATACTATGATGTTCAGTTAAAGTTTCTGGAAGAAGTCATCAAGACTATTGCCAACAGAACCTTTCAAATTAAAAATGCCATTGAATGGCAAAAGTTCCAAGCAGGTTTCTAATGGAAGACGATTGGCAGTATGCAGAGAACGACTTCAATGAAGATCTTCCTTTTATTGAACTGCAATTTGGTATAGAAGATCTATACTTACTATATGAGTCAGTAAAGTATCGCTATGAGCAATGGCCAGGTGGGCACCCTGACGAACAAGCAAGACTTCTATATCTAAAAAACTTTCTCTACAGAGTTGTTTTAGAATACAAGTTTAAGATTGAGTGATAAATATCTATAACTATTGTTATGGATAATGTCACATTTGATTATATCCAAAAAGAATGAGGTATATCTAAAGGTTGAGGCAGAACCGCATGTCTACTACGAGTTAGCAGACCAATTCACCTTTGATGTACCTGGCGCAAAGTTTATGCCTCAATATCGTAACAAGTATTGGGACGGTAAGATACGTCTGTTTAATACACAGACTGGAGAAATATATGTTGGACTATTAGATAAGGTCACACGCTTCTGTGATGACCATGGATACTCTTATGAGTTCACGAACAACAAGTTCTATGGAACTCCTTTTGAGACAAATGACATGATCTCAAAAGAGGGTGTGAAAGACTATATGAATGCTATATGTAAGTATTCACCTAGGGAGTATCAAGTTGATGGCGTATTCGACGCTCTAAAACATAATAGAAAGCTGTTGATATCCCCAACTGCATCGGGAAAGTCTTTGATGATATACTCGATTGTGAGATATCACGTTGAGCGAGGACAAAATACTCTGATAGTTGTTCCGACGACTTCCCTAGTAGAACAGATGTATAAAGATTTTGCAGACTATGGTTGGGACGTAGGTTCATATTGCCACAAGATTTACGCTGGTAGAGAAAGAGAGACAGACTCTCAAGTCATTATCACTACCTGGCAATCGATCTACAAACTCCCCCGAAAATATTTTGAACGTTTTAACGTAGTGGTTGGGGATGAGGCTCACCAGTTTAAAAGCAAGTCATTAATATCTATAATGTCTAAACTCTGTGACGCTAAGTATCGTTACGGATTTACAGGGACACTTGATGGCACACAAACTCATAAGTGGGTTCTTGAAGGTTTATTTGGTCCATCGTATAAAATTATAAGAACTGAAGAGTTGATGGCAAAGGGGCATGTTGCCAAACTGGATATCAATGTTCTTCTACTGAAGCACCCTGCACATAAGTTTGAAACTTTTGAAGATGAAGTCCAGTATATCATCAATCACGAAAGACGCAACAAGTTCATTAAAAACTTAGCACTTGACCTCAAAGGCAATACTCTTATCTTATTCGCCAGAGTAGAAGGTCACGGGCTACCATTATTTGAGATGATAAATAACGGTAGGTTGGATGACCGCCATGTATTCTTTGTCCATGGTGGTGTTGGAACAGAAGATAGAGAACAAGTAAGGGAGATTACTGAAAAAGAGAACGACGCAATCATCGTTGCTTCATACGGAACATTCAGTACAGGAATCAACATTAAGAATCTCCACAATGTTATTTTTGCTTCTCCTTCTAAATCCAGAATACGTAACCTCCAATCCATTGGAAGAGTCCTCAGAAAAGGCAATAACAAAACAAAGGCAACTCTATATGATATCGCTGACGATATATCCTACAAATCCAGGAAAAATTATACCCTTAATCATTTGATTGAAAGAATAAAAGTTTATAACGAAGAAAACTTTAATTACGACATTGTAAACATTCCGCTTAAAAACTAATGGGAGATGAATTCTATAGTTCAATAAAACTTATCACTGGTGAAGAAGTCTTTGCATTGGTCTCTACCGATGAACTTAATGATAAGACTATTCTTATATTACAAAACCCAGTAATAATGAAAGTAGTGAACTCACCTCATGGTTCAGTAATGAAACTGAGACCATGGATGCAAGTGCCTAGTGATGACCTTTATATCATTCACTATGATAAAGTCATTACCATGACTGAGGTTACTGATCCTCAAGTCATTAGTATATACAATAGTTACGTTGAAGAAGAAGACTTCAATGAACACTCTGATGGTCATCAAACAAGACTAACAGAAGATATGGGGTATGTATCTTCAGTAGATGAAACTCGAATGAAACTTGAAGAACTTTTCAAGAAGGATTCTAAAGAAAGCTAAATCTTCTCTTCAAAAGCGACAAACCTAGTCTATAGAAGAATCACTAAGTTGTCAAGCCCTAATAGTATGCTATAATGTTCATAACAGAATAACTACAGAACAATGTTATGTCCAAGAAGAAATCAGAACATTATGTAAACAATAAAGAACTTTTAGAAGCACTCATCGTATACAGAGCAAAAGTTGCTGATAGTTTCAGAGAGATCAACGGTAGAGAACCCACTAAGGAAGATCGTTCTAAGCGTTGGGTAGGAAAACCACCTATTACAAACTATCTTGGTGAATGCTTCTTGAAGATTGCAACACACCTTTCTTATAAACCAAACTTTGTTAACTACATGTTCAGAGACGATATGATCTCTGATGGTATTGAGAACTGTGTTCAATACATTCATAACTTTGACCCAGAGAAGTCTAAGAACCCATTTGCATACTTCACTCAGATTATTCACTACGCCTTTCTGAGACGCATCCAGAAGGAGAAGAAGCAACTGGAGATCAAGAGCAAGATCATTGAACGAACTGGTTATGATGAAGTCATGATGGTTGACGACAGCTTGCTTTCCAACAGTAGTTCCGACTATAATACTATCAAAGATAATATCGCTCAGAAGACTAATCGATGAAGGTTGCTATCATTACAGACCAACACTTCGGTGCTCGTAAAAGTTCCAAGTTTCTTCATGATCATTTTGAGAAGTTCTATAATGATATCTTCTTCCCATATCTTGAGGAAAATGATATCAAGATCGTTATTGATATGGGAGATACTTTTGATAACAGACGTTCTATCGATCTGTGGGCACTTGAATGGGCAAAAGAAAAATACTACGATCGTCTTGAAAAGTTAGGGGTAACTGTTCATACTATCGTAGGAAACCACACTGCTTACTATAAGAATACCAACGACATTAGTTCTGTAGATTTGTTGTTGAAACAGTATAGTAATGTCAAGATCTATTCAAACCCGACAGAAGTCAAGATAGATAATCTCAATGTATTGTTTATTCCTTGGATCAATGCGGAAAATTTTGAGGATACTGTCAACGCAATTAAAGTATCAAGTAGCACGTGCGCGATGGGGCACCTTGAACTCAACGGATTTAGAGCGCATCGCGGACACGTCATGGAAGACGGTATGGATGGCAAACTATTTGAGAAGTTCGAGCGGACATTTTCGGGTCATTACCATACACGATCAGACAACGGGAAAGTCTTCTACTTAGGAAACCCATATGAAATGTTCTGGAATGATGTGAACGACACTCGTGGCTTTCACATCTTCGATACTGAAACTCTGGAACATACTCCCGTAAATAACCCTTACAAGTTGTTCTACAATATCTACTATGAGGATACTCCTCATCAGATGTTTGATACATCTTCTTATGAAAACAAAATTGTAAAGGTTATCGTCAAGAAGAAGAGCAGTCCTAAAAACTTTGAGAAGTTTATTGATAAACTTTATAGTGCTGGTATTCATGAACTCAAGATAGTTGAGAACTTTGAAATACAAGAAAGTGAAGACTTTGAAGTTGAGGATTCGGAAAACACTATTTCTATTTTGAATAGATATATTGATGAAGCAGAAATTGATTGCGATAAAGCAATAGTCAAAAGTATTCTTCAGAAGGTATATTCGCAGGCGTGTGAGGTCGAATAATGTTTCTTCTTACTCTCAAAGACAAAAAAGATGAGGGTGCCTATGCCGTTCATGATAAGAGTGGTAACAAGGTTCTCTTTTTGTTTGAGGAAGAAGATGATGCTGAGAGATATGCAATGATGCTTGAGGATGAAGAAGAGACTGAGATGACGGTTGTAGAAGTAGATGATGAGCTTGCAATAAAGACGTGCAGGATGTACAATTATAAGTATGCAGTGATTACCCCTAACGACTTCGTTATACCTCCTAAGAATGATAACCTTTCAGAAGATTAAGTGGAAAAACTTTTTGTCAACGGGCAATCAGTTTACTGAGGTAGACTTTGAACAGTCTCCAACTAACCTTATTATTGGGACAAACGGTGCTGGTAAGTCTACTATTCTAGACGCACTTACCTTTGTTTTATTCAATAAACCATACAGAAAGATCAACAAACCTCAGTTAGTGAATACCACTAATGAGCGTGAGTGTCTTGTTGAAATTGAGTTTGAAATTAATACTCGTCAATATATTGTAAGACGTGGTATCAAACCCAATGTATTTGACATTGTTGTGAATGGTAACCAACTGCATCGTGAAGCGGATGACCGTTCGATGCAGCGTATCCTAGAAGAAAATATTCTCAAACTGAACTACAAGTCTTTTACTCAGATTGTCATCCTGGGTAGCAGCACTTTTGTTCCTTTCATGCAGTTGACTTCTTCCAACCGTCGTGAGGTTATTGAAGACCTGCTTGATATTCGTATCTTCTCTGCGATGAATAATATCATTAAGGAGACCCTGAAAGAAAAGAAGAACCAGGTCAAGTCTCTTGATCTAAAGAGAGAAACTCTCAAAGATAAGATGAAGATGCAGAAGAACTTCATTGAAGAACTTGAGAACCGTGGTAAGGCTAACATTGAAGCAAACAGGAAGAAAGTTGATAAACTCCTGGAAGAAGTTGATGTTTATATTGAAGAGAATGAAAAGACTGAAGAGGTTGTAAAGGGTAAAACTGAAGAACAGGAAGCAGTCACTGGAGCAACTAAAAAGTTATCAAAACTAAACAATCTAAAGGGTAAAATATCAAATAAAGTCGCAACTATTACCAAGGAGCATAAGTTCTTCACTGAAAATACGGTATGCCCTACTTGCACTCAGGAGATTGAAGAAGAGTTTCGGTTAAATAGAATTACTGACGCTCAAAATAAGGCGAAGGAACTTAAAGAAGGTTACGATGAACTCGCAAACGCTATCAAGTTCGAACAAGAAAGAGAGCGTCAGTTTACAGTCCTATCTCAGGAGATCACTAAACTAACGCATGACATTTCTCAAAACAATACTAGAATTTCTATCAATCAGCGACAGATCCGCGAATGTGAACATGAAATTCAAACTATTACCAGTAACCTACAGAACAGAAATTCTGAACATGAGAAACTAGAGGAGTTTAAGGATAGTCTCCAACGAACAATAGAAGAACTAGCAGACAAAAAACAAGAAATCGTTTATAACGATTTTGCCTATTCCCTTCTAAAGGATGATGGCGTAAAAACAAAAATCATTAAGAAGTATCTTCCATTCATCAATCAACAGGTCAACCGTTATCTTCAGATGATGGAGTTTTTCATAAACTTCCAACTGAATGAAGAGTTCAACGAATCAGTGAAGTCACCTATCCACGAAGACTTTTCATATAGTTCTTTCAGTGAAGGTGAAAAGATGAGAATCGACCTTGCTCTACTCTTTACCTGGCGTGAAGTAGCGCGTGTCAAAAACTCCGCAAACACTAACCTGTTGATTATGGATGAAGTCTTTGACTCATCTCTTGATGGTTTTGGAACCGACGAGTTCCTAAAGATCATTCGGTATGTTATTAAGGATGCTAATATCTTTGTTATCTCTCACAAGACTGATATGCAAGACAAGTTCGAAAGAACTGTTAAGTTTGACAAGATGAAAGGGTTCTCCCGAATAGTGAGTGCCAGTTGAACAGGTGTCCTAGACCTCGCCTTGCGGCGGGGTTTTTTTGTATAATAAGTCCATACGCATCAAAGCAATGGCAGTCAACCACGAAATCAAGTCACACCTTGCCAAACTCCTTGCCACTGAGGACCTGGTGGTTGAGCACAAGCATGTTGAGACTGCACAGTTTAATGTCCATACTCGTGTTTTGACTCTTCCTGTCTGGGAAAAAGCAAGTGGTGAAGTCTATGATATGCTCGTGGGTCATGAGGTGGGTCATGCCCTTTATACTCCTGACTCTGACTGGATTCTTACCCGAAAGATCTCACCACAGATGGTGAACATCGTTGAGGATGTCCGTATTGAAAAACTGATGAAGCGTCGTTACGCTGGTATCTCTAAGACCTTTTATCGTGGATACCAAGAGTTGTCTGATGAAGACTTCTTCTGTCTTGAGAATGAGAATATTCCTACAATGTCTCTTGCTGATCGTATCAATCTTCACTTCAAGATTGGTAACTTTGTGAGCATTCCTTTCTCTGCTGGTGAGCAGCATATCGTTGAAATGGTTGCTGCCTGTGAAACCTTTGATGAGGTTCTTGACGCTGCTGAGGCACTCTATACCTTCTGTAAGCAAGAGATGCAGAACAAGAAGAATGAGGTTCCTGAAGGCACTCAAGAGTCTTCTGAAGGCACTCAGGCAAATGTTCCAAACCCTGGTGGTGACGATGGTGAAGGTGAACCAGAAGATATGCAGCCTGATGAGTCCTATGGTGGAACCGCTGAAACTGATAACACATTTGACGATGACTTTAGTGATCTTGATGGTGAACCAGAGACAAAAACTGTTGACTCTCTGGCAGATGCCATCAAGGACCTTGCCAATATGGATGGATATGAAAACGTATACATTGAAGTTCCCAAAGTTGACGCCAGTAAAATCATTATCAACAACAAGACAATTCACGATAGTTTCTGTGAGTGGGATGATGTTCCTGCAGAAGCATTTGAGCCTATCGACATTGAGTTTGTGAAGTTCAAGAAAGATGCTCGTAAGGAGGTGAACTACCTTGTCAAAGAATTCGAATGCCGTAAGTCTGCAGATTCTTATGCTCGTGCTACCACTGCTCGCACTGGTGTTCTGGACTGCACCAAACTTCATACTTACAAATACAATGAAGATCTGTTCAAAAAAGTAACCACTCTTCCTGATGGTAAGAATCACGGTCTGGTTTTTGTTCTTGACTGGTCTGGTTCTATGTGTGATGTGATGCTTGACACTATCAAGCAACTTTACAACCTCATTTGGTTCTGTAAGAAAGTATCCATTCCCTTTGAAGTTTACGCCTTCACTAACGATTACCCTATTGCTTCCTCTGATGAGCATGGTAATCCTACCCTCCGTGAACCTTGCTATCAGAAGCGTGACGGTGTATTTGCTATTCCAGAATACTTCTCTCTCCTGAACCTTTTTACTCATAAAACTAATGGTAAAGTTCTTGAGCAACAGATGAAGAACATTTTCCGTCTTGCTATGAGTTTCCGTCGTTCATACTGGACTAACTTCATGCCACCTATCGGACTGTCTCTGTCTGGAACTCCTTTGAATGAGGCATTGATCTCTCTCCATACAATTCTTCCTGAGTTCAAGAAAGAGAATGGTGTTCAAAAAGTTCAGTGTGTTGTGATGACTGATGGTGAAGCAAACTGGGTGAAGTATCACGCTGAACTTCAGCGTCGTTGGGAAGATGAACCTTTTATTGGCGTCCGTTCTGTCTCACCCTCTTGTTTCCTTCGTGACCGCAAACTGGGAACTACTTACAGTCTTGATAGTGAGTGGTATGAGTTTACTGATATTCTTCTCCGTAACCTTAAGGATCGTTTTACTGATGTAAACTTCATTGGTTTCCGTGTCCTTGAGTCCCGTGATGCTGGTGCTTTTATTCGTCGTTATTGTGGATACTTTGGAAAAGAGTTTGAAAGCACCATGCAAGACTGGAAAAAGAAAAAGGCATTTACTATCTCAAACTCTGGATATGCAGCATACTTTGGTTTGTCTGCAAATGCCCTTGCACAAAACTCTGACTTTGACGTTTCCGACACCGCAACCAAGACTCAAATCAAAAGTGCTTTTGTAAAAAGTCTCCGTAGTAAGAAGATGAACAAGAAAGTCCTCAGTGAGTTTGTAGAACTTGTTGCTTGATAAATATTTAAAAACTTTAAGAGCTATGTCAAGATTCGGAGATTTGCTAAGAGGAGGAGAAGCACCTGCTCCTAAGGTTGAAAAAGCACCTGCACCTAAACCAACCCCTGTACCAAAACCTGAAGTAAAGGTTGAAGAAGTCAAATATGAGAAGAGATCTCTTCGTGCTAAGAAAGACTGAGGACACTTCTACAACTGGTACACAAGGGGGTTTCTGACCCCCTTTTTTCATATATAATAACTTCAGTTAAAACAAACAACCCAATGGGACTGTCCAAGAGCAGCATCGTCGAATCACTTCAAGCAACTTACGGAGAATCTGTTACTGCTGCAGACATCCGTGCCTGGTGTGCAATGAACGACTGCAACTATCAGACTGTCTCTAACAAACTGTCTGAATACAAAACTGGTCGTGGTAAGTGGAACCTGACCATCCAAGAAAAACTTGAGCAAACTTATCAGGCACCTCCCGCAATGCCTGCTGTTGAACAAAACCTTATTCCTCATAAAGATGATTCCTTCGTCCAGTTTGGCAATTTCAAAGATATTAAAAAGATTGTTCAGTCCCGTGTATTCTACCCTACGTTTATCACGGGTCTCTCGGGCAATGGTAAAACGTTCTCTGTTGAGCAAGCGTGTGCCCAACTCGGACGGGAACTGATCCGTGTTAACATCACTATTGAGACGGATGAAGATGACCTCATTGGTGGATTCCGTCTGGTTAACGGTGAGACCGTTTGGCACAATGGTCCAGTCGTCGAAGCCTTGGAGCGCGGTGCGGTTCTACTGCTTGACGAGATTGACCTGGCTTCCAACAAGATTCTTTGCCTTCAATCCATCCTTGAAGGAAAAGGAGTCTTTCTGAAAAAGATTGGTCGCTTTGTTATTCCTTCCGAAGGTTTCCAAGTCTTTGCCACTGCAAACACTAAGGGTAAGGGTTCTGATGATGGTCGCTTCATCGGCACCAATGTTCTGAATGAAGCATTCCTGGAGCGTTTCCCTGTGACCTTTGAGCAGGAGTATCCGACTGCTGCTGTTGAGACTCGCATTCTCAACAAACTCTGCGATGACGAAAACTTCTGCAAGCGTCTTGCTGACTGGGCAGACATCATCCGTAAGACCTTCTATGATGGTGGTATTGAGGAGATCATTTCTACCCGCCGCCTGGTTCACATCGTCAAGGCATTTAACATCTTTGGAGACAAGGCAAAGGCAATCCAAGTTTGTGTGAACCGTTTCGATGATGAAACTAAGCAGGCATTCTTGGAACTGTATGATAAAGTTGATGCTGACTTCCAGATGCCTTCCGATGACTCTGTTGACGTACAGACTTTCTCTTGATATAATATGGTGAACTCATGGTCTCTACTACACGATGATATGTTTGGTCCTGAAGACGAACACTCTTTGAATATTAACATTCCTATGAACACAGACCCCAGTCGATACAAGTACAGTGAGGATACTATCCTCAAAGAACTACAAGACTATATTTCTGGCACATACAACGCTCACTACTCTGCTGGTGATGATAAGATTCAGACACTTGATCTGATTGAAGCGTGTGGCGATGGTGAGTCCTTCTGCCGTAGCAACATTCTCAAGTATGCCTCTCGTTACGATAAGAAAGGCACTGCACGACGTGACATCATGAAGATCTTGCACTATGCAGTTCTTCTGATGCACTTCAACGATAAAAACGCCAAGCGCGAAACCTACCCCCAGTGATGAAATTGAATCCAAATACAATGAAACTGTCTGACAACACTCTGACCATTCTCAAGAACTTTGCTGGTATCAACAACTCTATTCTTGTGAAGCAGGGAACTAAACTTCGCACTATTTCTGTTGCGAAGAACATCCTTGCTGAGGCAGAGATTGATGAAGAGTTCCCTCGCGATGTCGCTCTGTATGACCTCAATCAACTGCTGAATATTCTTGGCACCTATCCTGATCCTAGCCTAGACTTCAAGGAAGAAAGTTATCTTGCTTACCGTGAAGGTAACCGTCGTGGCAAGTATTTCTACTCTGATCCTGCTGTTATCATTGCTCCTCCTGAGAAGGAGATCAATCTTCCTACGCAAGATGTTTGCTTTCAACTTGAGCACAGTGTTCTCTCACAAGTTCTGAAAGCCGCTGCTGTTCTGCAACTCCCTGACCTTTCTGTTGTTGGTGGTGCAGGCGTAGTCAAACTGGTTGTGCGTGATAAGAAGAATGATACTTCTCACGCAGAAGAATTTGTTGTTGGAGAAACTGATAAAGAGTTTACTTTCAACTTCAAGATTGAGAACATCAAGATTATTCCTGGTGCCTATGACGTTGTAGTATCATCCAAACTTCTTTCTAAGTTTACCAATGCAAAGTACAACCTTACATACTTTATTGCTCTGGAACCTGATTCCACATTCGGATGAGACACATTCTCTTTACCCTTAAGGGTTGTCCTTTTGGACTTTTGGATGATGAGGCGCACATTCGCAACGTCCTTGCAAATGCCGCTCAATTATCTGAAAGCACCTTACTAGAAGTTTCTTCTCATAAGTTCAGTCCTTGTGGAGTAACTGCTATAGCACTTCTTGCTGAAAGTCATATCAGTATTCATACATGGCCTGAAAAGCACTTAGCTGTCTGCGATGTATTTACCTGTGGGGATCACACAAATCCTAGATCTGGTGCTACTTACATGTATGAAGCTATGGGTGCTAAAGACATATCCTCAGAATTCATAACTAGAACACTTGAATGATTCTACATTCGGTTAAACTCCTTGAGTATCTAAGAATACTTGGAAGTGCACTTATCGTCATTTCCTACTTTGTCGTTTTACATGTTGATGCTAAACTAGGTGTGGTGGTACACCTAGTTGCTGACTCGGTAACCATTCCGTATTTTATCAAATATAAAATGTGGGACATGGTTATCATGCTCGGTTTTTTGACCACCATTGGTATTAGTAAACTTTTGTCATGAGCGTACAGTTTCGTAAACATCGGGTGTTCAGAGAGACACCTGATGTTGTTTTTTATGATATTTCGGTAGATGACTCAAACGCATCTGATCTTGTGGTACATGAAGGACCAGCAATTTCACCACCAAACGATGTCATCGGTGCAAAGCAGTTCTACATTCATCATCATCAAGTGGACCATAATCGTGTCCTCTCAGGTGAAAGAACATTTGAACTTGTGAACTTTGAATGGAAGTTTCCATATCATATTGTTCATATGAACCGTAAGAGTGGGGCTTTGGTTGTTCCTGTTGGAACTTATCATCGCAGCATCTCTGGTGAACAAGGTTCTATCGTCATCAACCAAGCGATTCGTGATGACGAGTTCAATCCAGATACAGAATTTATTCCAGTTTCTGCTGGTAATAATTCCGAGTTGTATCGTATACTGGTACACGAACAACCTGTTATTCATGAAGTTGGTGAGTGAGTATGAGTGATTTTATTTAAACGAAAACAATGAGGATAATTTTTGCTATCAACTCTATATCTGACTTTCTTTTCCGTCCATTTGAGAG
>MDTD01134560.1_pt1 | contig 12877 bp, 13 predicted proteins | sample 811221 | NCBI WGS metagenome assembly MDTD01 (sample SAMN05326646, study PRJNA326480) | marine metagenome | isolation source: seawater | place: Pacific Ocean: South West | collected 2011 | reverse complement strand
TCTCTTACTTCCATGTAGAAGAAAATTGTACGATTAATTTTTTCAAGACGAACATCAACTCTCATTTCATTACCGTCTCTTTTATATATCAACTTTACTTTTTCTCCTGGTCGTTTTGTAGATAAGTATCCAGATAGATCTGCAAATTTATTAATTGTAATACCATCAACACTTTTAATTATATCACCTGGCTTAAGTCCAGCTAGGTCTGCACCTAAGCCTTCTTCTAAATCAGTAATATAGAAACCTTCTGTTTCTTCGACCTCAAATCTTTCAGCAAATTGAGCATCGAGTGCTTGACCCATGACGCCTAAAAGCCCTCTTTGAACATCGCCATATTCAATAAGATCTTCAAAAACTTTTCTTGCTACATTACTAGGTACAGCAAATGAATACCCAACGAAACCTCCAGAGACCGATGTAATTGCTGTGTTTATTCCTATAAGTTCACCACTTGTATTAACTAGTGCTCCACCACTGTTTCCTCTATTAACAGCAGCATCTGTTTGGATATATGATTCATTAACTCCGTCCCTTTTATTTAAGTCTCTTGATTTCGCGCTTATAATTCCGGCTGTAACAGTCGAATTAAGGTTAAATGGATTTCCTACAGCTAAAACCCATTCACCTATTTGAGTTGCATCTGAATTGCCAAAAAAAACGTATGGAAGTTTTTTATTAGAATTAATTTTTAAAACTGCGATATCAGTATCTGGATCTGTACCTATAATTTTAGCTTGATATGATTTGTTGTCATTAGTTGTTATTTCAATTTCGTTACTATCTTCTATAACATGATTGTTCGTTATTATATAACCGTCTGGTGAAACAATTACACCTGAGCCAGTCCCAATTCTTTCGGGTAATTCGTCTTCATCATAAAAATATCGATAAAATGAGGGTAAATTTGAAGATGAGGAACTGGTATTTTTAACATGGACAACAGCATCAATAGTTTTTGAAGCTGCAATAGTAAAGTCTGTTTTTTCACCTGCAATACTATTAGTATGTACTTTGTAGTTTGTAGGAATTAAAACTGTATTTTTTAAATTATTATTATTAGGGATATCATAAAGATTATTAATGTATTGGTCATATATAATAACACTAATAAGAGCTGCAATTAATGCTATTGAAAACGATTTAGTAAATGATTTCATTTTTCTAATTTTTTTTCAAAAGTAAAAAATTTTGATATTATTGATTTTTCTTTAACGACAATTTAACACCTTCTAAAATGCTATATTTACATAATTATGGAGATCAAATTTGAAAAATTTCAAGGTGCAGGTAATGATTTTATCATACTCGATAACAGAGATTCTATTTATTCATATTTAAATTTTGAACAGATTAAGACAATTTGTAATCGAAACTTAGGTATTGGATCTGATGGGCTCATTTTACTTGAGTCAAGTATTGATTCAGACTTTGAAATGAAATACTTCAACTCAGATGGGACTCTAAGTTCTCTTTGTGGAAATGGAGGACGTTGTATTGTAGCCTACGCACACAAACATGGTCTAATAGATATTCATACAAAATTTAAAGCTGTGGATGGATTTCACGAGGCACAAGTAATTTCAAATAATCAAGTTAGACTTAAAATGAATGATATTAGTAATATTGTGCATTTTGATAAAGCATTAGTTTTGGATTCTGGATCACCACATTATGTAGAATTTAATAATGATATTTCGAAACTAAATGTTAAAAAATTAGGAAGAAAGATTAGAAAATTTGAGGTATTCAATCCAGATGGGATTAATGTAAACTTTATTCAAAAGGAGAATGAAAAAAAATTTTTTATCAGAACTTATGAGAGAGGAGTAGAAAATGAAACCTTAGCATGTGGAACAGGAGCAGTTGCAGCAGCAGTAGGAATGCATTATTTAGGTAAAACAGAAGGAGAAACAAAAATTGAATTACTTGCATTAGGTGGTAGACTTATTGTAGATTTTAGTTGTAATAATAAAACTTATGAAAATATTCATTTACAAGGACCTGCCAATTATGTTTTTTCTGGGATTTTTAAAATATGAACGTAGATAAAATATCTTTACGAGCTCTTGAACCTTCGGACATAGAAGTTCTTTTAAAAATTGAAAACGACGATAGGTATTGGAAATATGCTAATAGAACAGAGCCATATTCAAGAAATTTACTTCAAAAATATATTGAACAACAGAAGCAAGATATTTTTGAAGTAAGACAAAAGCGTTTTGCTATTTCTTTAGAAACCTTAAATACATTGGGATTTGTAGATATTTTTGATTTTGAACCCATGCATAGAAGAGCTGGTATTGGAATATTTATTTTAGATGAATATAGACGTAATGGAATCGGAAAAAAGTCAGTCACTCTGATAGGTGAATATGCTAAAAAATATCTAAATCTTAATTGTATCTATGCAAATATTGCAAAAGAAAATATTCCTAGTATTAATCTTTTTGAGTCTTGTGGATACGAAAAAATAGGACTGAAAAAGGAATGGAATTTTTATGAAAATAGTTTTCATGGTGAATATTTATATCAATTAATTATTTAATGTACAAAAGAAAACTTCTTTTAATATCACTCATTTTTGGAACTTTCGTGGGTTTTATCTTTATTTTTAAATTTTACACGATATTTTTTTTAAATAACACAAAATTCAAAAACGATTATTCATATGTTTTTATAGACAGAGATGATACAATAGATTCTCTAAAAAACCAGCTTTTACCATTATTAAAAACTATAAAAGACTTTGATATTGCAGCTTACAAAAAAGGTTACACTTACAATATAAAACCCGGTAAATATAAAATTGATAGAGGCATGGGTAATAATAAAATAATTAATAGCCTCCGTTCAAAAAGATTGACAGTCAAAGTTACATTCAATAATCAAGAGAGACTTGAGGATTTAGCTGGTAGGATATCATATCAAATCGAAGCAGATAGTTTAGATTTATTAAATTCATTTAAAAATATTTCCTTTCTAAAGGAATTTGGATTCAATGAGGAAAATGCTTTATCGATGTACTTTCCAAATACTTACGAAGTTTATTGGGATATTTTACCTGATGATTTTAGAAAAAAAATGGAAAATTATTTTAAATCATTTTGGAATCAAAAAAGACTAAACCTTGCAAAGGCAATTAAATTAAATCCAAAAGAAATTTACATTTTGGCTTCCATTGTTCAAAAAGAGTCAGTGAAAAATGAAGAAAAGAATCGTATTGCAGGTGTTTATATTAACCGACTAAGACGCAATATGAAATTACAAGCAGATCCTACTGTAATTTATGCGTTAAAAAAACTGAATAATAACCATAATAGAATAATAAAAAGGGTATTATATCGAGATTTAAAAATTGAATCTCTATATAATACTTATCGATATAAAGGTTTACCTCCTGGCCCGATAGGTATGCCTGATATTTCTTCAATTGAAGCTGTTTTAAATTATGAAAAACATGACTATTTATATTTTGTAGTCTCACCATCTAAACCAGGGTATCATCTTTTCTCAAAAAGTTTGAATAAACACAATGAAAACAAAAAAAAATATACTCGCTGGTTGAATAAAAATAAAATTTATCGTTAAAACCCACACTCAATTATAAATATACATGGTCGTTTTTCTAGATTAGGCTTTCTATTTTTCCATTCAGAAATGGATCTAGTTTTTATAAATTCTGTATTCAAAGTCAAATCACATGCTATGCAAAGTCTTGTGCTATTGTCAAGAACATTTATCATTTCATCAAAAAGTGTTTTATTTCTATAAGGCGTTTCTATAAAAAGCTGTGGATAATTATCACCATATGCTATTTTTTGAAATTTGATCAATGCTTTAATTCTTTCTTTTTTATTAATGGGTAGATAGCCATTAAATGTGAAATTTTGTCCATTCATTCCTGAGCTCATCATTGCTAATAAAATTGAATTTGGACCTACAAGGGGTTTTACGATTATATTATTTTTATGTGCTTTTGATACCAATTTTGCTCCTGGATCTGCAATACATGGTGATCCTGAGTCAGATAATAAACCCAAGGAAATTCCATTGAGACATGGAGACAGAAAATCATCAATTTCATCTTGTTGACTAAATTTATTTAGCTCATATATGATCAAATCATTTTGATTTTTTTTAGGAAGAATTTTTTTAATAAAACGCCGCGCTTTTTTTTCATTTTCTACTACAAAATGATTTAAGTTTTCTATTTTATTTTTTACAAAAAAGGGAATTACCTCTTTAGGAGAATTCTCACCAATTGGTGTGGGTATTAAATGTATTACTCCATTTTTTTTTATGTCATCTATCATAGGTTTAAGTCTAGTGCAATCTTGTTACATGCATTTTCTAGGATTGAGTAGCAAACTTTAAAATCTTTTTTCTCTCCATAATATGGATCTGGAATTTCTTTTTTGAGTGGATGAATAAGAGAAACCTTTATCTCTGTCCTCTTTACTATCTGAAATACTTGTAATATTTTCAAAGTTTGAATTATCCATGACATATATAAAATCAAATTTTTTAAAATCCTACTCAATAAATTTACGTGCTTTATAATTGCTAATATCAATCCCTTTTTCTTTTGCTACTAAAATACTTTTAGGATCTGGAGACCTTCTAATGTGATAAGAAGCTGTTCCAGCAGAATCGATAAAAGCATTTTTTTTGATTTTTGAGTGTAAAATTCCTTGAGCAAGTGGTGATCTACAAATATTACCTAAGCAAACCATGAGTATTTTAATATTCCTCATAGCATAACAAAAAACTAAAGTGTTAATTTTTGGCTTAGGTCTTCAACATATTTTCGAAATTGTTTGTCTGTAAAAGTCAGATTGTCTACAGTTTTGCATGCATGCAAAACAGTGGCATGATCTCTTTTTCCAATTTGATTTCCTATACTAGCCAAAGATGCTTTTGTGAATTTTTTCGCAAAATACATCGCTAGTTGACGTGCCTGAACAATGTGTCTTCTTCTTGTTTTCGATTGAAGCGTTTCAATATCCATTTGAAAATAATCAGAAACTACTTTTTGAATGTAATCGATAGAAACTTCCCTTTTTGTATTTTTTACAAATTTCATTACTACATCCTGGGCTAGTTCTTGAGTGATCTCAACCTTATTAAAAGAAGATTGTGCTATCAAAGATATTAAAGCTCCCTCGAGTTCACGAACATTAGTCTTTATATTTTTAGCTACATACTCTATAATTTGATCACTTATACTAACACCATCTCTAAATAATTTGTTCTTAAGAATTGATATTCGTGTTTCGTAATTTGGTAGTTGTAATTCTGCTGAAAGACCCCATTTGAATCTAGACAGTAATCTTTGCTCAATATCCTGCATGTCAACTGGAGCTTTATCAGAAGTAAGTATAACCTGCTTGCCATTTTGATGTAGGTGATTGAAGATATGAAAAAAAACGTCCTGAGTCCCTGTTTTTCCTGATAAAAATTGAACGTCATCTATTATTAAAACATCAAGCAACTGATAAAAATGTATAAAATCATTTCTAGTATTTTTTTTGACTGCTTCAATATATTGTTGGGTGAATTTTTCAGCAGCAATGTATAAAACAGTTTTATCTTGATATTTTTCTTTTATTTCTACCCCAATAGCGTGTGCTAGGTGTGTTTTTCCTAATCCAACTCCTCCAAAGATTAATAAAGGGTTAAAAGATGTACCACCTGGTTTATTAGCAACTGCTAATGCAGCAGATCTTGCTAATCTATTAGAATCACCTTCTAGGAAATTATCAAAGTTATAGTTTGGGTTTAATTGAGATTCAATTTGTAAATTTTTAATACCAGGAATTACGAAAGGATTTTTTAATTCACTAGTGTTAGAGTGAAGTGGAGCGTCAACATCTTGGGGAAGTAAACCAGATCTATTACTACTTGGAATACTCTCTGTAAAAGGAGTTTTGTTTCCAAGAGTATTTTCCATTCTTATTGAATATATTAATCTGGCCTCATTTCCTAATTCTTTGTATAGAGCTGTTTTTAGAAGCTTAACATAATGTTCTTCCAACCATTCATAAAAAAATTTGCTAGGTACCTCGATACTTAGAACATTGCCGTTTAATTTAACTGGTTTTATGGGTAAAAACCAAGTTTTAAATGCTTGGGGTTGTATATTATCTTTTATAAAGGAAAGACAATTATCCCAAACAGACGAGGCATTAATATTCATTTAATTGTATGTTCTTAAATAGTTCTAAGTTATGGTTTGTTCGTACTGTTAGAGTACATGACAAATATTAATTAAAATATTCAAAAAAAAAAATGATTTTGCTATTGAATTTTAAGTTTTTTTTTTAGATATTTTAGGAGATCTATCTTGTTCCAATAAAAAATAATTTCATAATTATTTATAATTATTATTAGAATGGAATATACTACAAAACAAATAATTGTCAGATATCATGAAACTGATCAAATGCATTTTGTTCACCATAGTAATTACTTAAAATATTTTGAATTAGCTAGGCTTGAATGGCTTTCTAATTTACAAATTTCCTATGCAGAGGTGGAGAGCCGTGGTATATTTATGCCTGTAGTAAATGCTTCATTAAAATATATTAAGCCATTAGTTTTTGGTGACAATTTCAGTGTAACTGTAATTTTAAAAAAAGAACCAAAGGCAACATTAGAGTTCGATTATAAAATTTTAAATCAAAATAAAGAATTAATTAGTACAGGAAACACTTTACTTGCTTTTTTGTCATCAGATACAAAACTTCCAATAAGATGTCCAAAATTTTTATTGGAAAAATTTAATTAAAATAATAATCTAATTTATCATCTAAAATAGAAACTGATTTTATTTTTTCACAGACAAATTTAGGAGAGGGTATACCTTGATTTAATTTTTTATTTGATGTAAAAACTCTGGCTTCATCCCAATATCCTTTGTCAATAAAATTTTGAAGTGTTTTTCTCCCCCCTTCAACAATTATAGATTGAATCTCTTTTTCATAGCAATAATTAAAAAAAGATTTTAAGTTAAATGGTTGTAATAAGACATGATTTTTTAATGGATTTTCACTTTTAATCGTTTTTTTATTAAATAATATAGTTTTCTGTTTATCGTTATAAAGATTTGAATTTTTTGGGATTCTGTTATTGGGGTCAAGTATTAAACGTATAGGGTTATTACCAGCCCATTTTCTTGTTGTAAGATTTGGATTATCATTTATAACAGTTTGTACACCAACAAGAATAGCTGACTCTTCACTTCTCCACTTGTGAGTTTTTTGTATTGATTTATCATTTGAAATCCAGAAAATTTTATTTTCACTTTTTTCTTTGTGTTTTGGAGAGATATATTTATCGATAGTTTGAGCCCATTTTAAAATTACAAATGGACGTTTTTTTTGATGATATGTGAAAAATCTTCTATTGATAAATTTTGATTTTTCTTCCAGAACAGATTGCTTTACCTCGCAACCAATATCTTTTAAAATTCTAATTCCATTACCTGCTACTTTTGGATTTGGATCAATTGAACTTATAACTACTGTAGGTATTTTGTGTTTTTTTATTGCACTTACACATGGTGGTGTTTTTCCTTCATGTGAACAGGGTTCTAAATTTACATAAAGAGTAGAATATTGAAGCAGTGATTTATCTTTAACACTTTTTATTGCGTTAATCTCAGCATGAGGGGATCCTGCTTGATGATGCCATCCCTCTCCGATTATTTTATTTTTATGTACAATAACAGAGCCAACTAGAGGATTTGGATAAGTTTTTCCAAGACCATTTTCAGCCAAATTTAGACACCTTTGCATGAAAATTTTATCATTAGTAGGACTCAAAGCGTACTTAGTTTAAATAAATTTTCATCTATTTTAGATTAAATATGAAAGTAAAATTAGCACAAAATGTAGTATTTAGGGTTCTTAAGTTATTATTTATATTTTGGGTTTAAATTTTTTAATTATCTAACTTTTTTAAAATTAATTTCAAAATGACTTTAATAGAAGCGAAGAAATTTTTTGAATTGAAATTAAATGAACAATATTCCCGAGGTGAAGTAAACTTTTATTATAAATATATACTCAGAGATTGTTTTAATGTTTTTCCAGCTCAATTAGCTTTAAATCCAAGTCTGGAACTTAAAAATAAGGAAATTAAAGTTTTAAAAAATATTATTTCTCAACTCTTAAAGGAAAAGCCCTTGCAATATATATTAGGTAAAGCAAGTTTCAGAAGCCTGGTTTTGAAAGTAAATAAAAATGTTTTAATTCCAAGACCTGAGACGGAAGAATTAGTTGGTTGGATTATTGAAGATCATTTCCAAATTAAAAATAAGCAAATGACAGTTCTTGATGTAGGTACAGGTTCAGGATGTATAGCTATAGCTTTGGCGAAAGAACAAGATTTATTTAATGTTCATGCATTTGATAGGCAAAAAGTAATTTTAAATTTAGCAAAAGAAAATGCAGAACTAAACGGTGTAAATATTAACCTCTTTAAATGTGATATTCAAGAAATAAAATCTATTAATTTGAATTATGATATAATTGTTTCAAATCCTCCATATATACTTCCTTCTGAAAAAAAATTAATGAAAAAAAATGTACTTGATTTTGAACCACATAATGCACTTTTTGTAACTCAAAAAGATCCTCTTATTCATTATCGAAGTATAATTGAATTTTCAAAAACTAATCTAAACAATAATGGTTTTTTATATCTTGAAATTAACCCTAAATTTAAAAGAGAGTTAATTGATATGATTGATAATAAGTGTTTCATTATTTCAGAGCGAAAAGATATATTTGGAAAAGAAAGAATGATACGTGTTCAAAGAATATAATTATGGAGGAAATTCATAAAAAAATCAATGTATTAAGGGATGAATTACATGAACATAACTATAAATATTATATTGATGACTCACCAATAATAAGTGATTATGAATTTGATATGAAGTTAAAAGAGCTTCAAGAGTTGGAGTTACAATATCCACAATTTCTTGATTCTAATTCCCCTACACAAAGGGTAGGAGGTCAAATAACAAAATCTTTTGAAAATGTTCCACATAAATTTCCTATGTATTCTTTATCAAACACTTATTCTAAAGAAGAATTAATTCAATGGGAAGAAAGAATAAAAAAAATTATTGGAAATGAAGAAAGAATTTCCTACTCATGTGAATTGAAATTTGATGGAGCATCAATTAGTATAACATATAAAAATGGAGTATTAATTCAAGCACTTACACGTGGAGACGGAGTCCAGGGCGATAATATAACTTCAAACATAAAAACAATTAAGACCATACCCTTAAAACTAAAGGGTGAATATCCAAATTTTTTTGAAATTAGAGGTGAGATAATTTTACCCTTAGAAGGTTTTCAAAAGATGAACGAAGAACGTCTTGCTAAAGGTGAACCAATCTTTAGTAATCCAAGAAATACCGCTTCAGGAAGTTTAAAAATGCAAGATAGCAGGTTAGTTGCAAAAAGGCCATTAATGTGTTTTTTATATTCAATTATTGGTGAGAATATTAACGTTAATACACAATTTGAGGCACTCCAAAAGTCTAAAAAGTGGGGTTTTAAAGTACCAGATTCAGCAAGACTCAAAAACTCTATAGATGATGTTTTTGATTATATAAAAAAGTGGGAGTTGAAAAGAGAAGATTTGCCATATGAAATAGATGGAATTGTTATTAAGGTTAATGATTTTTCACATCAAAAAAAATTAGGATATACTGCAAAATCACCAAGATGGGCCATTGCATACAAGTATAAAGCTGAGCAGGTTTCAACAATACTGGAAGAAGTTCAATATCAAGTTGGAAGAACTGGTGCTATTACACCAGTTGCAAAGCTAAAACCAGTCCTAATTTCTGGGACTATTGTAAAACGTGCATCATTGCACAATGCAGATCAAATAGAGAAACTAGATTTAAGGATAGGAGATACTGTATTTGTTGAAAAGGGAGGAGAGATAATCCCCAAAATAACGGGAGTGAATTCTAATTATCGGGGTAATTTAGAAGCTAGAATTCAATTTATAAATAAATGTCCTGAATGTTATTTTCCACTTGAAAGAGAGCAGGGTGAAGCACAGCATTATTGTAGAAATGATAATTTATGTCCTCCACAGCAAATTGGCAAAATTCAACATTTTATTGGTCGTAAAGCAATGGATATTGATGGTCTAGGAGGAGAGACAGTTACTTTATTGTATAAAAATGGCCTAGTAAATAAAATAAGTGATTTATATCGATTAAGAAAAGATCAAATCCTAAATTTAGAAAGGATGGCAGACAAATCAGTATCAAATTTATTAGGTGGTATTGAAAAATCAAAAGCAAAACCCTTTAGTAAAGTTTTATTTGGATTAGGAATCAGATATGTTGGTGAAACAGTAGCAAAAACATTAGTAAGGGCTTTTAAATCAATTAATTTAATAGAAAAAGCTAGTTTTGATGATTTAATTTTAATTGACGAAATTGGTGAAAAGATCGCTAAAAGCATCATAGATTACTTCTCAAAAAAAGAGAATATTTCACTGATTGAAGAACTTAAATCATTTGGATTACAATTTGAATCAATTGAGAATCAAAAAACCAAACATTTTGCTTTTGATAAAAAAAGGTTCGTAATTTCAGGAGTATTTGAAGAATATTCAAGAGAAGAGTTAAAAAGTGAAATTGAAAGTTTAGGAGGATTATTGGTTAGTTCAGTATCATCAAAAACCGATTATTTAATTGCGGGTAACGGAATTGGTCCTTCAAAAAAAAATAAAGCTGAACAGCTAAATATTAGTATTATTAGTGAAAAAGACTTTATTTCATTGAAAAAATCAAACAATAATAAAGTGTTATAATTATAACATTTTATTATAAAAATAGTGTAAAAAAATAGTTTTTTGAGATATCAATTTAAGTTATATATGTTTGTCGAATGTTTGATTTATTTAAAAATACATTATTAAGCTTTAAACTAAAAAAAAGTTTAAAAGTATTACAAAATCAAAAGAAAAAAAAAATTACTTCTTTTAAATCTCTACTCATAATTGTTTATGAAAATGATTTGGATGAGGATTTTTTTTTAACATTTACTAAAAATTTAAAAATTTCAACCAATAATGTATATATCATTGTTCTAAATCAAAATAAAATTGATTTTACTGAAACTAGATTTAAAAGGAAAATTTACATTTCAAGAGATGAGATTTCAATGACTGGTAATATTAATAAAGAGATAAATTATTTTTTCAATCAGAAATATGATTTACTTGTAAATTTTTTTGATCAAAAAGAAATACTTTTCGAATTGATTAGTTCAAAATGTTTTTCGAAATTACGAATAGGTTTTTCAAAAGCAAATCCACATATAAATGATATAGTTTTTAATTTTGGTTTGAATGAGAAAACGACTTTTTTATCTGAATCTATGAATTATTTAAACTCTTTTATAAAACAAAAAAATGAATTTTAAAGGTTTAGGAGTTGCTCTAGTAACACCTTTTTTAAGAAATGGAGAAATAGACTATAATTCTTTACCAAAGATTATTGAAAACATAATTTCCGGAGGTGCCAACTATCTAGTTTTATTTGGAACAACAGCAGAAGTTGTTTGTCTATGCGATAATGAAAAAAAAGAGATCATTAAAATTGTAGTTGAGTCCAATAAAAGTAGAGTCCCTTTAATAATTGGAATAGGAGGTAATAACACGTACAAGGTAATTTCTGAGATAAATTCCACTGATTTAAGTCCATTTCAGGGTATACTTTCTGTCTCACCATATTATAACAAACCTTCTCAAGAAGGTATTTATCATCATTATGCAAAAATTGCTGAAACCAGTAGTTTACCAATCATTGTTTATAATGTTCCACATAGAACAGGAATTAATATTAAATCAGACACTTTTATTAGATTAACTAAAAACTACGAAAATATTATTGCAATAAAAGATGCTACAGGTGATCTTTTTGAAGCTCAAAAAATAATTAAAGAGGCTCCTAAAAATATACAAGTAATATCGGGAGATGACGCATTAACATTACCTATGTTATTAGCAGGTGCAGTTGGAACTATATCTGTTCTAGGGAATGCATTACCTGGCCCTTTAATAAAAATTTTTAAACATGTTGAAAAAGGAAATCTTAGCATGGCATATCAATTACATTATAAATTAATTGATATTATTCAAAAACTTTCTGAGGAAGGAAATCCAGTTGGAATAAAGGGTCTTATGGGCATTATGGGACTTTGTTCTAATCAGGTCAGACTTCCACTTGTAAATGCATCTAGTGATTTAATTAATCAAATGAAAAAAATACTTGAAAATGATATTTTTTCTTTGAAATGAAGATTGGAGTATTTTAATTTAAATTTTCTTAATTAATCATAATTATTACTTTTGCAAAATGAAATTTCAGGTAATTCTAGGTCTAATTTTTACTTCAATTTTATTGTTAACCTCTTGCAGTGAATACCAAAAATTGTTGAATAGCGATGATACTTCAGAAAAATACAAACAGGCGGAGAATTATTACAATAACGGAGAATATAGGCAAGCAAATCGTCTTTTTGAACAAATCATTCCAAAGTATAGAGGAAGACCACAAGCGCAAAGAATTATTTTTTTCTTTGCCGAGACTTACATGCAGACAAAAAGATATAGTTTGGCAGCATACCAATATGAAAATTTTGTAAAATCTTATCCTAAAAGTGAACGTGTCCAAGAGGCTTCGTTCAAAGCTGCGAAAAGCTATTATTTTCAATCTCCTGAATACAGTCTTGATCAAGAAGATACTTATAATGCAATAGAAAAGCTTCAGGTTTTTATTAATCTATATCCAAATTCAGAATATACACCAGAAGCAAACCAAATGATATCT
>MDTD01023124.1_pt1 | contig 12878 bp, 9 predicted proteins | sample 811221 | NCBI WGS metagenome assembly MDTD01 (sample SAMN05326646, study PRJNA326480) | marine metagenome | isolation source: seawater | place: Pacific Ocean: South West | collected 2011 | reverse complement strand
GGGTTGTAGCGCGATAGTCATAACCAAAGCCCCTTCCCTTCCGGCAGCCTCCGCGACTAAAGCTGCACCGCCACCACCAATTCCACCGCTCACACCTGATAACAATAGCACCAAATCAGCCCCTCTCAATTCTTCTGATATCCTTGCAATAGACGCACGCGTGCATTCAGCTCCTAAATTAGTGTCACCACCACAACTCCAACCTCTTCGGGTTTTTTTCCCCAGTTGAATACGCTCTGCGAGCTGACATTTCTGTAATTCCTCGACATCCGAATCTAGGGCTACAAAATGGGATGCCGGAAAACCTACTGCAGCCAACTTACCCAACAAACGCAACCCGGCAGCTCCCATTCCCACTACTTTAATGGATAGCTCAGGCTTCATCATAATTTACTTTTGAGTTAACCACTTAAAAAACCCCCTCTTTCTTCGACCTCTGGCTTTAAAATGTTTTACTGCATGCTCTGCAAGCCCAATCCCCGCCAGTGTTTCAGGACGCAATATTCTAGAATCTTGATCCGCCCGTTTCTCCGCACTTGTCAGAACATTTAGTCGAAAGATTTGTTGAGCTAATTCATTAATTCCCGGAGTTCTTGCAACTCCACCTGAGAGTAAAATTCCACCACTGATACTGCCCATTAATTTCTTTTGCTCCAAATCGGCTCTAACCAGCAGGAATAATTCTTCCAATCTGACGTTCATAATTCGGTGTAAGTCTCCGATTAAAATCTGTTTATCCCCTATTCCAACTCCTCTGGAATAATTAACCGTACGATGGGCCGTACTCAAGTCACATACCGCACTGCCATGAGTCAATTTCAGGCTTTCAGCACGCGATTGGGTAAGCTTCAATCCGACTGCTAAATCATTTGTCACATGCTCTCCCCCAACCGCTAACACCCCGCAATGTCGTATTGACCCATTAAGATATACGGCATACTCACTGGTACCCGCACCTATATCAAGGACCAACACCCCTTGCTCCCCAAGCTGTGAAGTCAAAACGGGCAAAGCCATTACACGACCTGTAAACGCAAAATCCACAACATCAATACCTAATCCTTTGATGAGCCTCAACGGGTTTTGAATTCTGTTCCGTTGGCCGTAGACCACGTGTACATCTACTTCAAGGCGGGACGCCATCCTTCCCAATGGGTTTTTTACATCACCTTGCCCGTCCACCCTAAATATCTGCCCAACGGTATGCAGCACTTTATGATCATCGGAAATTTGAGGCTGAGCTGCTGTTACAACCTGGCGAATATCATCCCGATCAATCACTCGATCTAATGAAGGAATTAAGTGTACTCCAGAGCCATTAATGCCTTTAATATGAGAACCCGTTATTCCGAGATACACACTGTCTATTTCAACATCTGACTGGCTCTCTGCTTCAGCCAATGCCAATCGTACTGCATCCTCCACCAGCTCAGAATTTACTATCTCACCCTTTCGAACCCCTCCCTGAGTGGAAGCCAACCCCAAACCAATTACCTCAAGGGGTCCGGACTCCTGCCATTCCCCCACAACAGCACAAACCTTAGAGGTTCCGATCTCAAGTCCTACAACAATTCTTGAGCCTTCAAACATACCTTCAACTCCTAGGCTTAAAATTCGCCTGCCCCTTCCACTTGACGGGCAAATTATTCTTTATCGATAGGTCAGCAGAAGAAATGGTGCTTTTACGTTCACGACTCAAATCATAAATTTTCCTCCAACGATTCAATTGACGGTCCAACCCATTCAAGGACAAAGTGATATGGGCGCCTTGCCAAGTCATTACTTCCAATGTTTCACGGCGAGAAACATCAATTTGACGCAAATGAGCCAAACCAGCCATTGGAGATAGATCAAACCGATCGATTAATGACAAAGCTGAGGTTAATTGGTGAGATTGAATTGGCCGACCTGGCATCAAGTCAGCTTGGTTTAGGCCAGTAATCAGTGGCAGCCACTTTGCAGGTGTTTTAAAGCCTGCATTAGCCTCGCTATTAGAGGGAATTAATATTCCATCATCACCCACCCAGTACACTATTCGGTTCAATTCTCCTCTCTGGCCCTGCCTATAAAGAATAATTCCTGCCAACGGCTTACGTTCTTTTACCCGCAAACGCAAAGTATGTGGCAACACCCGCTCCACCGCCACCTCATTAATGATTGGAACGATTTGCAAATCCCTCTTGACTCGTTGTAAATCCAAACTAAAGAGATTCTCCCCTTCCTGGACGCGAGCCCACGAACGAATTCGTTGCGTATCAACCATCCCATCGGTGTGAATTTCTATATGCTTAACATTAAAGTACTCATTTTTGGAAAACCCCGCTTTCATCACCCAAGAAACCCCATACCAAACTCCAAGGAAAACAGCAGCGAAACCAAATATCCAACCAGCGGCTCTCATCGCCCACCGGATCTTCTGTTGTCGTAATTTCTCTACAGGTAGATCAACGTTTAATAGAGCATAACGCTGATGCATATTCCTTCCTGCTTGTCGTCTTCTACCCCACATAATTAGTACGACTTAATACCAAATTTATAATACGATTGCACAATTGCCCAAAGTCCATACCAGCCGCTGCTGCTGCTTTAGGCAGCAAGCTTGTCTCGGTCATTCCTGGCAATGTATTTACCTCCAATACATACGGATTAAGAAACTTATCTAACATCATATCCACTCTACCAAAGTCACGTGCCCCAACCGCTTCAAAAGCCTTCAAACCCATCTGCTGAATAGAACAAGAACATTCTTGTGAAAGATCAGCAGGACAAAAATATTCTGTAGCTCCATGAGTATACTTACTATGGTAATCATAGGCATTCGATTTCGGTTGCACCTCAATCACAGGCAAAACCTCTTCACCAACCACCCCAACAGTAACTTCACGACCGATAATTCGCTCCTCACAAACCACTCGCCCGTCGTACTTGAGTGAATCCTCCAAAGCCGACTCCAATTCGGTTTTCTTTTCGACCATACGCAACCCCACACTCGAACCCTGAGCTGCTGGTTTCAGGACCCAGGGAGGTTTCAAATCGTCATGCGGAACGCTACTGTCACCTGTTAATATGCAACCACGTGGTATCGGAATCGATTCTTGGGCAAAAACTTGTCTGGTTAATTCCTTGTTAAAGGCCAAAGCACTCCCCCGAGCATCCGTTCCCGTAAAGGGTATCCCTGATTCTTCCAAACGGGTTTGAATTTGACCATCCTCTCCAAATTCACCATGTAATGCCAAAAACACCACCTCTACCCCTTCCGGAAAACTCCAGCCTTTTTCAGCCGGATCCAACTCATAAACATGATGTCCCAACGAACGCAATGCTTCCAAGACCGCAACTCCAGACCTTAAAGAAACCTCGCGCTCGGCACCAAATCCGCCAGCCATGACGACTATCTTAACTGGGTTAACCAAACCTCCCCTTACGTGAGAATTGTACAAAAAAAAAAGCTTAGAGCAATCTTGAACTAGTCAAAAAACACTCAAATACGAACTATTCACCAATTATTTGTACCTCAGTTTGTAACTTTACCCCTTTCAGCTCACTAACTTTGGATTTCACTTTTTCCATAAGATCAATAACATCCGCCGCCGAAGCATTTCCGCTATTTATGATAAAGTTACCGTGCTTCTCGGAAACACGCGCACCGCCAACTTGCAATCCTTTTAAATTACACTCATCAACCAATTGACCTGCGGAACTACCCTCCGGATTTTTAAACATGCAACCCGCACTTCGATAATGCGGCTGACTTTTTATCCGTTGTTTTCTCAGGCAATCCATTTTTTCTTGAACGATTGATTTCTCAGATAGAATCCCTCGCAAAGTCGCCTCCAAGGCAATATTTTCCCCCAGAATAGGGCAACTCCGGTATATGGCACCCATTTGATTAACAGGCTGCTCCTTGATATACCCATCTCTAGTCATAAATTTTACCGAAACCACCCTCCCAAAGGTCTCTCCGTTCCAAGCTCCCGCATTCATACGCAAAGCACCGCCAAGGCAACCAGGAATCCCTTCCATAAATTCCATCCCAGCCAGACCAGCATCTCTAGCAGCATTTGCGATGTGATTTAGCCTAGCCCCTGCCCCGCATCGGATTTGATCTCCACTGACTTCAATAAAATTAAAACTTTTATGTTTTAGCCTGATGACGACACCCCTTATCCCATCATCTTGAATCAACAAATTCGAACCTCTACCCAATAGTGTAACTGGTAGTTCATGGGCTGCAGTATACCGTAATATATTCGCTAAATCTAATTCACTTGATGGCTCAATATATATATCAGCCGCCCCTCCCACTCCGATTGTAGTTCGCCTAGCCATAGGTTCATTCTCTAAAAGCTTGGATTCAGAATCTAATAGTTCTCGTAATTCAGTGGCGTGAGGGGTCTCTTTCATATCTAAATCTGTGGCCAATTGATGGGCTACTTGAGTTATATCACCAGCTCCCATAAACAAAATAACATCACCCGGCCGCAAGGCTTGACTCACCTTAGTCCTAAGCTCATCTAAGGTGGCGACATAAGCAGCCGGTTGACCATTATTTGAAATTTCCTGAGCCAATAAACGACCATTAACATCTTTCATTGGAGCTTCACTTGCCGCATAAACTTCAGTTACCCAAAGTAAATCAGCACCTTTAAAGCAGGTGATGAAATCCCTCAATAAATGTTTGGTCCTTGTAAAACGGTGTGGCTGAAAAGCTGCCAATAAACGACCAGAACATTCTTCCTTAATTGCTGATATTGTCGCCTCAATTTCACGCGGATGATGCCCATAATCGTCAAAAATCCGGTAGCTACGATCTCCAAATAATTCCTGCTGACGCCTGTTTACCCCCTTAAATCGGCGCAACGCATACGATATCTCATCTGCCGCATATCCATTTGAATGCAAAAAAGCTATTGCTGCCACCGCATTAGAAATATTCTTCTCTCCCAGTAATTCTATTTTGAATTGACCCAAAACCTGCTCTCTTCGTTTTACCTGAAATTGACCTTTTGCCCCTACTTCCACTTGATAATCTGATGTGGGATTAAATCCATAGCTAATAGACTTCGGCCGATTACCAAAAAGGTCCGTTAAACGAGGATCATCAGCACAATAAATCAAAGTACCTTTAGTTTGTTTTGCAAAAGCCACAAATTCGGTACAAATTGCGTCAAGATTCTCGTAATAATCCAAATGCTCTTCGTCAATGTTTAGCAATATTGATTGTTCTGGGCTGAACTCAGACAAAGTGCCATCACTCTCATCAGTCTCTACAACAAAAAAGGCGTCATCAGAAGAGCTTACTCGTGCATGACGACCTAATTGAGGAACGGCAGCACCGATCGCAAACCCTGATTCTGGGTTAAGAATATCCAATGAATGTGCAATCATTGCACTCGTAGTTGTTTTGCCGTGCATTCCTGCCACACAGACTGTTCGTCGAGAACCAGCCAAAGCTGCCAGCAAGACTGCCCGCCTAATAATCGGTATCTGCAGTTTACTTGCTATGGCCAACTCTGGATTGTCCAACCGGACAGCCGAACTATAAACAATCAACTCCGGCCGATTAGTATGCAAAAACTCAGGCTCATGGCCTTGAGAAATGACAATACCCCGGTTCCTTAACTGTCGAATTTCGGTGTTATCAGTAATATCTGACCCCAAAACCTTAAAACCCAAATCTACCATAAGATGTGCCAGGCCCGCCATTCCGGAGCCCCCAATGCCAATCATGTATATCGGCGCGTCTTTAGAGGCACCAATCAACCAATCTTCTACCTGCTCTTTGGAAAGGAGAATCACTATTTACTCCTAATATGTGCACTAGTTTTGGGCGCTGTCCATCCGTGTTTCTTCACATTCGCTCAAGAATTCTAACGGCAATTTCCTTTGCCGCATTCGGTCGATCTAATTTTTTCATATTTTCAGACATCAAATTAAGCTTTGCTTTATTATTTAAAAGGGTGGAAATCATTGAGCAAAGCTGCTTCGGAGACGTCATTGTTTCTTCAGCAATTATACCCCCTCCAATTTCAGCCACTGCCTGAGCATTGGCTATCTGATGCTTATCAACAGAGTTAGGCAGAGGTAGTAAAATGGACGGAACACCCGCTGCAGCCAATTCAGCCAAAGTCGATGCTCCCGCACGTGTAACTGCGAGAGTAGCCGCAGCCATAGCCTCAGGCATCTCACTTAAAAAAGAATGCACCTGTGATATATGGCTTCTGGAAGCATACGACTCTTGTACTTCATTTAAATCATTTGGCCCGCACAGGTGTAACACCTGAACTTCCGGTATTTGATTTATTGTCTGCATCACAAGATTATTTACTCCTCTTGCCCCCTGACTTCCCCCTAAAATTAAAATTAGTGGCTTATCCATTTCAAAACCCAAAACTTTTCGGCTCAAACCATATTCAGCACAACGAAATGACTGCCGAACAGGGGTTCCCACATCCAAGGTTGATCCAACATTAAAATATTTAGTAGCTTGAGTAAATCCCACGAAAACCCCATCAGCCCAGCTAGATAAAAACCGATTCGCACGGCCTGCTATCGCATTTGACTCATGCAAAAATGTAACCGCCCCGAGTTTTTTGCCCTGTAATACAGGAGCCGCTGCAGTAAAGCCTCCCATACCTAACACAGCTCGCGGACGATCTTGCAACATGTGCCCATGTACCGAGCGCATCGCAGAACGCATTGCATACATAAATTTCCATGGCTGAAGCCATTTGAACCCTACTGCAGACAGTTCATGACATTTTAGATCGGGAACTGTTTTTGCTAACTGCTGGTCAATTTTCTTTGCGGAAATCCAAAGCGATGTGCGTGCCCCCTGTTTTTGAAGCTCTCGCGCCACTGCTACCCCCGGGAAGAAATGCCCACCTGTCCCGCCACAAGCAATAGAAACAAGAGGTTTTTTCTGATCAGCCATCAAGTTGAATCTGGAATGAGTTCTGGCTGTTCTGTAACGTACCCTGAATTTGATTCTGATTCATCTACAGTACTACCGGAAATATTCGTCTGCGAATAACTTGCGATACTCAGAAGAATCCCCACCCCACTTAACATCATTACCAGACTAGAGGGCCCATAACTGATGAAAGGAAGAGGCAAGCCTTTATTCGGCAAGACACCAGTTACTACTCCGATATTAATGAAAGCCTGCAACCCAATCAGGAATGTAATACCAGCCCCCAAGATCATACCGAAACGATCACGTGCATTCCACGCAATGTATAAGCCACAAATAAAAATTGCCATAAACGCAACAACAACACCCACCGTTGCAATAACTCCGAGTTCTTCACCTATGACCGAAAAAATAAAATCCGTGTGATGCTCAGGAACAAAACCTAGTTTCTGACGGCCATTGCCCAGCCCCAACCCTGTGGAGCCACCTGAACCAAGAGCTAATTTAGCCTGAATTTGCTGAAGCGCAGCACCTTGTGAATGCTCTTCAGGATATAAAAACGCCATGATGCGTTTTTTTCTAACAGGATCATTCATGATGGATAAAACAATTGCAAAGGCACCCACACCCATCGGTGGAACAAGATATTTCCAGTTAGAGCCAGCTATAAAAAGGAGAATGCAACAAACTGATGCCAAAAGCATTGTTGTTCCATAATCTGGTTCCACAAAGATTAATCCCAAAGCGAGACAAATCCCTAGTCCAGGTATCGCTAATCCATACTTGAACTCACTCATACGCTTGGAATGCAGTTCAGCCCAAGCAGCCAAAGCTAGAACAATCGATATTTTGGCCAATTCAGAAGGTTGAAAATTCATGGGGCCCAAATCAAACCATCGCCTCGCGCCATTTAATTTAAGCCCAATACCGGGGATCAAAACCAACAACAATAAAACCAAACTGAAAGCAAACAATGGCAAAGCGATTTTCTTTAACCATCGATAATCGATTGCGGTAGCGATAAAACATACCATCATCCCTAGCCCAGCACCAACGAGCTGCATGTTACGGAAGCCCGCCCCACTTTGCGACATCCCCGCGCTGTAGAGCACCACAATACCCAACGCAAGCAACCCTGCCACGCAAATAGCTAGAATGTTAGTCGCATAACGCATTGAACAAGTCTAAAGACCAACGCGACCCCGCCACTCTCCGAAAAGTGCTCAGAGGTTAATTGCTAGGTGGAGGCAACACTAAGTCAGTGCCTCCAATCGGCAAACCCGAAGGGTCTAAACTTGGCGCGGCAGTTGAGACGGGAGGTAATGCTGATTCTGGAGCAACTGGAGGCGGCAACAATTGCGAACTTGTTGGAGGCTCCTCAATAGTTGTCGTCTCAGGAAGCTTTAGCTTTTGACCTATTTGAATAAGATCTGATGTCAACCCATTTAGAGTCTTAAGTTCGTCAACCTTGATCTTATGTCTCATGGCGATGTGCCCCAGTGTGTCACCAGATTTCACCGTGTATAAAGTGTCACTGTTGACAACAGTTTCTGTATTGGACGTACTTGTAGTAATTGAGACAGAGGTCGGTATACTAATCTTCTGACCTATTTGCAGTCTGGTAGGAACGATAGTCGGATTAGCTCGTTCAATTGCCTGTGCACTGACACCAAACTTTCGCCCTATCGTCCAGAAGTTGTCTCCTGAGGCGATTAAGTATTCAGTGGTGTTTTCCGCCTCTGCAAGAGGCTCGCTCGAAGCGATGGCTTCAACCGGCAAGAGCGTTTCAGGCGCCGGAGGCAAAGGAGAGGTCTCCAGTGGCGGTAACAATGGTTGTGATTCATTTTCTGCTGTTCCAGACGGCAAGCTCGGCACCGGACTAGGAAGCAAATCAGGTTCTGGCAATGTAGATGTTTTGGGAGGGACAATTTGTGCCATTTCACTTTCAACACTTTCCCCCTTTGTCTCCTGCTTACAGGCAACCGGTGATCCCAAAATGAATGCAAATAGCACTATATGCACAGCCACCACTGCTACGACGGCCATTCTCATATTGGTTCTTCCCCGACGGGGACCATCAAAAGACGATCCCGGTGGAACAATTGGATTAATTCCCTTCATTTTTCACACCCTCCTTTTCTATCTGGCAACCAATGCGGGCTACCTCCTTTAATTATGCCGCCGAACAATGGCGACACGGATTAATAATAGCGGGAGGTATCGTCGTAAAACCGATTATACAAAACTTGCAAACAACTTGTGAATAATCACCTGCCGCGCAATTAATTCCGGATTGTATTCGGCGATCAAACGCCTTTCATCGTGTTCAGCCACTGTTGCACCGCAACGCAGTAGGACTCTCCACGATGCTGGTAGCTGTCAAACATATCAAAACTAGCACAAGCCGGTGACAGCAACACTACATCTCCGGGAACGGCACACCTCCCTGCCTTGAACACTGCTTCTATCATGTCCTCTACTAAATTGCAAGGCACAAAGGACTGCCAAGCGCTTCGCATTTCAGCAGAAGCTTCACCCAGAAGATACACACTTTTCACCCGCCGCATCGTATCTTGTGATATGGTCCGAAAATCAAATGCTTTATTTTGGCCTCCTGCAATGAGCCATATATTCTTAGAGTCGCCTTCATTGTCCGGCATCGAATGGAGGGCACTTAAGAGTGCGTGAACATTTGTGGCTTTGGAATCATTGTAGAACTTCACCCCATTCCATTCGGCTATAAACTCACACCGATGAGCTCCAGATTGAAACTCCAATGACGTTTGAATCATTTTTTCAAGCGACAAACCTGAAGCTCTTCCCGCCAGTAATGAAGCCATTAAGTTAACCGCATTATGAGAACCTCTAAAATTACATCGGTTTAAATCAAGAACGGTATCTGGCCACCCGGACATTCGACTTTTGATCAGGTTACCTTTTAAATATAGATTAGCTGACTCTTCAGAATCACTGAAAGTTAACGTCCTCGATGGCAGGGAAATTTCCATTTGTTTGAATTTTTGCAGTATTTCCCATTGTATTATGGCATAGTCATCCTCTTCTTGATTTTCAAATAACCGAGCCTTAATCCGTAAATAATTATCAATCGAACCATGACGGTCTAAATGATCCTCCGCCACATTCAGTAGGAGTGCTATTTCAGGCTTAAAACTACCGACACTCTCTAGCTGGAATGAACTTACCTCCATCACCAAAGACGATAATTCCTCAGATTTTAACGCTACGTCACACACTGGAGTACCAATATTGCCCGCCGCCGTCACTTGGTATCCATTTTCACGCAGCATCTTTACTACCCAACCGGTAACGGTGGTCTTTCCATTTGTTCCAGTAATCGCAATACAAGGGCATTGCAGCTCTCTCCACCCCAATTCCAACTCACCCAACAGAGGGATGCACCGCGCAACCAACTCCTTGACGAAAGAATGTTCGCGAGAAACACCAGGACTTACTACAGCCATATCTATTCGATTAACCGGAAATGTTACATCAGACCCAATAAAAAATATAACGCCCCGTTCCTTATAATCTTCGATTTCTTTGGGAGATAAACAGTCCTGAAAATCATCGATTGCAATTACGTGAGCTTTTTTTTCCAGCAAGAGATTGACGGCTGACTTTCCGCTTAAACCCAATCCTATAACACAAACTTTTTTTCCAGATAAATACTCCACGCCCCTACCTCATCTTAAGGGTTGCCAACGCCAGCACTGCAAAAAGAATCCCTAAGATATAAAAACGCATTACTACCTGATTCTCATGCCAACCCTTTTCTTGAAAATGATGATGTAAAGGAGCCATCAAAAAGATCCGACGCCCTTGCCCAGTCCTCAATCGAGTCCACTTATACCACCCTCGCTGTAATATAACCGAAAGTGCTTCAAGAACAAAGATACCTCCGGCAATTACCAAAACAAAGGGTTGATGAATAAGAACAGCCATAATACCCAATGCTCCACCTAATGCTAAAGATCCTGTATCCCCCATAAACACACGGGCAGGATGACAATTGAACCATAAAAAGCCCAATCCTGCGCCAATCATCGCCGCACACACCACAGAGAGCTCACCTGCTCCAACGACTTTAGGCACATTCAGCTCTGCTGCTAATTCTGCATGACCGGCAATGTATGTGAACACATAAAATACAATCGACACAATGATGACGCTGCCTATTGCTAACCCATCCAATCCATCAGTAAAGTTAACCGCATTGGAACTGCCCATTATAGCGCATATGGTGACAATTAACCCCACAGCGACAGCGAATGAGAATACCATTTTATCTGAAGGCCCTGTTATTATGGGTTCCTTCATAAAAGGAATCATCACCATTGTAATCAGCTCACGTGTTTCCTCAAGCCTCCACAAATAAACCGCAATGCATGCACTAAGAAGAAACTGCACTATTAATTTTACCTTTTCAGTAAGCCCTTTGCTATTCTGTTCGGTAACATTTGAATAATCATCGTAAAACCCTAATAGACATAAAACCAACATGGATAATAATGTAAGTGTGACCAGCGGGTTCCATTGCGCCCAAAGAAGCGCGGATAGATCAATAGCAGCCACTATTAGCAACCCCCCCATTGTAGGCACGCCACGTTTAGATATACCACTGATCATTCTCCCCCCCTCGCGCGCTCGATCTTCGTACTGCTGCCGAACGCCAATACTCTTCAGCCACTCAATGACCCGCGGACCTAACCACCAACAAACAACCAATGCCGTTACCGCCGCACCGGCACTACGAAAAGTGATATATTGAAAAACGCGCAAAGGCGAAAGCAAATCAGCCCATTGAATGTACTCATTAGCCTTTAGCCAAGCTGGAAGCTGACTCAAATAATAAAACATACCACTTACAAAATTTTATGTATTAGACCATATCTTCGAGCTGCTCAAAACAACTTGCTCGTGACGCCTTGAGCAAAACTGCATCACCAGACTTGAGCCATCTTGAAAGCAACTCTGCCGCTGCCTCTAAATTAGCTGCAACCTCCACATATTTAACCCCTCTCTGACGAGCTGATTTGGCAACGACCTCTGCCCATGTGCCCACAACAACCAATCCTGTGACTACTCCCGCCGCCTGTTCCCCAGCCTCTTTATGGGCGCATTCAGCATATTCTCCCAACTCAGCCATATCCCCTAAAACCGCATACTTTTTGCCGGTAACAGAAATATCAGCCAAGGCACCAAATGCGGCTACCACCGAGTCAGCATTAGCGTTATAAGCATCATTGATCCAAACCACCCCTTTTCTCTTAGTCATTTGCATGCGCTGCTTAGGCTGAGGGCAGTCAGACAAACCCATCATAATAGTCTCCTGATCAATATCCATCTCAGCAGCAGCGGCGATTGCCAATCCCGCATTGGTTGATTGATGTCTACCTAGCAAGGGAATTTCATATTCTCCGCTCAACTCAGATTTAGGTGAACTTAGCATAAACCGAGTCATCCCCTCCTTTAATTGCACTCCTCCAACACGCCAATGATTTTGGGGTCCAAACCCAACAGTTTCACAAACTGCACTACAACGTTGGATGATTGAATTAACCCAAGATCCATCACCATACAGAAAAAGTTTTCCACTCTCAGGCAACAACTCAGCCAACATTCCCTCTTCTTTGACAACGCCATCTAAATCATAAAAAAACTCAAGGTGCTCTCTGCCTATCCCAGTAATCAAGCCATACATTGGCTTACTCATTCGTATTAAAGGAGCTAATTCACCAGGATGATTTGTCCCTAATTCAAGTACAGCGACCTGAGTATTACTACATATCCTAAACAAGGTTGCCGGTAATCCAACGTCATTGTTGAAACTCGCTTCACTAAAAACCGTTTGGTACTTTTTCCTTAAGATCGAAGCGAGCATCTCTTTGGTGGAAGTTTTCCCATTTGAACCAGCAACCCCGAAAACAGATAAATCAAACTGTTC
>MDTD01069587.1_pt1 | contig 12879 bp, 10 predicted proteins | sample 811221 | NCBI WGS metagenome assembly MDTD01 (sample SAMN05326646, study PRJNA326480) | marine metagenome | isolation source: seawater | place: Pacific Ocean: South West | collected 2011 | reverse complement strand
TTTACTTAATAACACTGAAATTAAAAAAATACTCTCACAAAACAGTTTTATTGATAGTTTTGATATAAAAAAAATCTATCCAAATATATTAAAAATAAAAATTTATGAAAAAAACCCGATTGCAATTCTCATAGATAAGAAAAAAAAGTATTTATTAAGTGAACAGATTGATTTAATTAATTTTGAGACAGATAAAATTTTTAAAGATTTACCATACGTCAGAGGAAATCAAAATGAATTTAAAATTTTTTACAATAATTTAAAAGAAATAGATTTTCCATTAGACTTGGTTAAAGAATACACTTTTTACGATACTGGTCGATGGGATATAGAAACACTAAATGGCAAAATAATTAAACTCCCATCTAAAAATTATATAAATAAATTAAGAAACTTTTTAGATTTAAGAACTAAGAGCAACTTTAAAAAATATAAAATTTTTGATTATAGAATTAATAATCAAATCATTTTAAAATAAGTTATGAAACATAAAACTCTAAAGCTGTTTGTGGAAATTAATAAAACTCATTACAATTTTTTTGTTGTTCAAAATGATGAAAATGATAATTTTAAAACTATTTACAATCATCAAGTTTTATTAAAAGGGATTGAAAATAATCACATTTCAGATTTTGAGCAAATAAATAATATTCTAAAAGAAAATATTTATAGTATAGAAGAGAAATTTAGCAACACATTTAAAGAGCTTGTTTTAATTTTAGAAAATTTCCAACCTTATTTTATTAGTTTAGCTGGATTTAAAAAACTTAATGGATCACAAATCTTAAAAGAAAATATTATTTATATTTTAAATACATTGAAATCATATGTTGACGAATTTGAGTCTAAAAGTGCAATAATACACATTTTTAATACAAAATTTATTTTAGATGGTAAACAATTAGAGAATTTACCTATAGGTTTATTAGGAGATCACTATTCTCACGAAATATCACTATCACTAATTAAATTAAATGATTATAAAAATTTAATTAATATTTTTGAAAATTGTAATATAAAAATCAAAAAAGTTTTATTAAAAAGCTTTATTAAAGGAGCATATTTAAGCAATGAATACAAAGACGATAACACCTTTTTTAATATAGAAATAAATAAAGAAAGTTCTAGGGTTTTTTACTTTGAAAATAACTCATTAAAATTTGACCAAAATTTTAACTTCGGTAAAAATATAATTATTAAAGATATCTCTAAGATCACATCACTTAAAGAAAATACTATTATAGACATTTTGCATCAAATAAAATTTGAAAAAAAAAATTTTGATAAAGATATTTTAGATAAAAAATATTTTATTAATGATAATTATACAAAGATAAAAAAAAAATTAATTTACGATATAGCCTTAGCCAGAATAGAAGAGATTTTAAAATTAATATTATTTAGTAATATTAATCTTAAAAAGTACATTAAACCGTCCATAACAATTTTTTTAAAATTTGAAGAAGAAATACCTGCAAATTTAAAGATAATTTTTGAGGAAGCAGTTGTTATGAATGGAGAATTTAAAATCAAGATTTTAGACGATCCATCAAGTGAAAAATTAATTAAAACAGCTGAGAAAATTGTACAATTTGGTTGGAAAACAGAGGCTATACCAATGACAAGTTCTAAAAAGTCATTAATCTCAAGGTTTTTTGAGGCTATTTTCTCCTAATTATTGTTATTTTTAGAAACATTAGTTGTTTTATAGCTTTAAGTAAATTTCTGTATAACAAATTTCATGAATTATAAGTTTCAAAAAACCTTGCTGTCTCCTATTACTTTTGAAGGAATAGGTCTCCATTCAGGAAAAAATTCAAAAATAACCATTCTTCCTGCGGATGAAAACCGAGGTATAGTTTTTAAAAGAGTAGATTTAAAAAAAAACAATTTAATTGTTGCAAATTTTAAAAATGTGTCTTCAGCTAGATTATGTACCACTCTTCAAAATGAGCATTTTAATACGGTTTCGACAGTTGAACACTTATTAGCAGCACTTTATATAGCTGATATAGACAATGCTTTAATCGAGATAAATAACGATGAAGTTCCTATACTAGATGGTTCTGCAAAAATGTTTTTAGATGTTTTAGAGAAAACAAAGTTAAAAATTCAGTCTGCGAGAAGAAAATATCTTAAAATTTTAGATAAAGTAGAATTAATTGATGGCAATAGAGTAATATCAATAGAACCAAATAATTTATCTTTTGAGGTAAATTTTAAATTAAATTATAAAAATAAAATTATAGGCAAGCAACAAAATTCAGTCAATTTCCAAAATGATGACTTAAAACAAATTGCCGAGTCTCGAACATTCTGTTTGTTTGAAGATATTGAAAAAATTAAAAAGTTCGGCTTAGCAAAAGGTGGATCACTAGATAACGCAATCGTAGTAGACAATGATAAAATTTTAAATATTAATGGTCTTAGAAATTCAAAAGAATTTGTTAACCATAAAATTTTAGATTTAGCCGGAGATTTTCTCCTTTCAGGTTATAGAGTTTTGGGTAAAATTAATTGTTACCAAGGCGGACACGAGTTAACTAACCTTTTTTTAAGAAAGTTAATTTCTGAAAAAGAGAGTTATTCAATTATAGAGGAAAGAAGCTACCATCAGTCAAAAAAAACTAGTCAATTAAGCCCTCTTAAAATAGCTGCGATCGCTTAGAGTTTAATTTATTATATAAATTTTATTTTAATCTGGTATTAATTCTTAAATGAAGCTAAAATTAATATTAATTTTGAGTTTAGCTTTACTTGCATTTTCTTGCTCCAAAGATAAAGCTGGATACACTCCTTCAATAAAGTCTGATCCGTATAAAATTTACAAAGAGGGTTTAGATGCTTTTAATGAAAATCAGTTCTTTTTTGCAAGTAAAAAATTTACAGAAGCAGAAACAAATTTTACGTCACCTGAAGCAGCTGCAAAATCATCAATAATGTCTGCTTTCTCCTTATATGCTATTAGTTTTTATCAGGAAGCAGAAGATAATTTAAATAGATTTTTACAAATTTATCCAGCAGATAAAAATATAATGTATGCTCATTATCTTTTAGCAATTATTTCTTACGAACAAATTGGAGAGGAAAAACACGACCTTAAACCTTTACTTGATGCTAAAAAAAAAATAAATTTTTTTTTAAATAAGTATCCTAATAGTGAATATGCAATTGATCTTAATCTTAAAAAAGATTTAGTACAAAACCAATTTGCCGCTAGAGAGTTATATATAGCGAAATATTATATTAAAGTTCAAAAATGGGTTCCCGCTATAAATAGATTAAAAATAATAGTTAACGACTACGATAGAACTATATTCGTTGAAGAAGCCTTACACAGATTGGTTGAAATACATTATCATATTGGTCTTGAAAAAGAGGCAAAGAAATTTGCAAGTATTCTAGGATATAATTACAATTCAAGTGAATGGTTTGAACAATCATACAAGGTTTTAAATAAAGATTATATTTTTAAAAAAGCTGAAAAAAATAAAAATGATAAAGCGTTATTTGATAAAATATTAGATATAATTAAAATTAATTAATGAAAGATAAAAATGAAATTATAAAAAAATTTAAAAGACTAATTTCTGATCTTAAAAAACATAATAAACTTTATTATTTAGAGGATGCTCCTAAAATTTCCGATATTGAGTACGATCAGTTAAAAATAAATATTTTAAAATTAGAAAATGAAAATCCATTTCTTAAGAAAATTGAGACAGTTTCAAAAATTATTGGCGCTAAACCCTCAAATAAATTTAAAAAGATAAAACACTTAATTCCAATGTTATCATTGTCAAATGCTTTTGATATGAAAGATATGTCTGATTTCTTAAAGAAAATTAATAATTTTTTAAATTCAAAAGAAAATAATCTAGAACTTATTTCTGAACCAAAAATAGACGGTATATCTGCTACATTAATTTACGAAAATGGTTATTTAATTAAAGGAATGTCCAGAGGAGACGGTTATACTGGTGAAGATATTTTAGAGAACTTGAAAACTATAAAAGAAATCCCAAAAAAAATAAATTCAAAAGATATACCTAGTTTACTTGAGGTAAGATGCGAAATTTATATTGGAAAAAAAGATTTTCTAAAAATTCAAGATCGTTTTGCTAATCCTAGAAATGCAGCAGGCGGGTCGCTCAGACAAAAAGACCCAAAAGAAACTTCCAAAATTCCTCTTAAATACTTTGCTTATGGTTTTGGAGCAGTTGAACCATTTAAGTTTAAAACTCAATCAGAGTTCTTAAATTTGATTTCCGATTGGAATTTCAAGACCAATCCCTTAATAAAAGTTGTAAAAGATTTAAATGGAATTAAAGATCAACACGAAAAAATTAATGAAGTACGTTCGACACTGGATTATGATATAGACGGTTTAGTTTTTAAAGTAAATAATTTGTCATTACAAAAAAGATTGGGAAACACATCGAATTCACCAAGATGGGCAATTGCATATAAATTTTCAGCTGAAAAAGCTGTAACCAAAATTAAGGACATATCAATTCAAGTGGGTAGAACTGGAGCAATTACACCTGTTGCTAAAGTTGAGCCAGTTAATGTAGGAGGTGTAGTTGTATCAAACGCTACATTACATAATGAGGACGAAATAGAACGTAAGGATATTCGTATTGGAGATACTATTCAAATTCAAAGAGCTGGAGACGTTATTCCACAAGTTTTATCGGTTGATAAATCTAAAAGAGATAAAAACAGTAAAAAATTTATTTTTCCAAACAAATGCTTGTGTGGTTCTGAAACAAAAAAAGAATTTAGCAAAAGTACCAAAAAACTAGACGCAGTTAGAAGATGCACCAAAGGATATAATTGCGATTTTATCTCAAGAGAAAAACTAAAACATATTGTTTCAAAAGAAGCATTTAATATAGACGGGCTTGGCAAAAAAGTAATTGAACAGTTCTGGGATTTAAAATTGATAAAAGAGCCTTCAGACATATTTGATTTAAATTACAATAAGATAAAAAAATTAGAGGGTTGGGGCGAGTTATCTATAAATAACTTAAAAAAGGCTATCGAAAAATCTCAGAGAATTTCTCTAGACAAATTTATTTATTCAATAGGTATTAGACATATAGGTCAAGAAAATGCAAAAATTTTAGCAAGTTTTTTTCATTCAGTTACTAAATTTTCAAAATTATTTGAATTGAAAAATAGAAAAAATATTTTAAAAAATTTAGTGGATTTGGATGGGATAGGAGACACTCAAATAAAATCTATAAATAATTTTTTCTCAAACGAGACTAATGCCAAGATAATTAAAAATTTAATAAATAAACTTATTATTAATAATTACACAATTAAAAACAATGAAGGAAAATTTTCTAATAAAAAATTGATGTTCACAGGAGGCTTTAAGAATATGAGTAGATCAGAGGCTAAAGTAATTGCTGAAAATAATGGAGCTAAAGTGCTAGGATCTATTTCTAAAAAGCTAGACTTTTTAGTAGTTGGTGACTCAAAGCCTACAAAAAAAAAAGTTGATCAAGCTAAACAATTAAATATTAAAATAATTTTAGAAAAGGACTGGGATAAAATTTTAAATAGCTGAACAAGCTTTTTTAAGTTCTAAAGATTCAACTTTATTCATTGAATTTTTTAATTTTTTAAACACAGTTTTATGATAATTATTAAGCCACTTTTTTTCTTCTAAATTTAAACTTTCTTGATCAATTAAGTCTTTATCAATTGGCGCCATAGTTAAATTCTCAAAAGTCATTTTATTTCCTTCTCTTTTAACATAAATTAAATTTTCAATTCGGATACCAAAGTTATTTTTCTCATAATACCCCGGTTCATTTGAAACGATCATACCTTTTTGAAAATAAATCTTATTTTTTCTTGATATTGCATGAGGTCCTTCATGCACATTTAAGAAATAACCTACTCCGTGTCCTGTTCCATGAGAATAATTTAAACCGATTTGTTTAAGATATTTTCTGGCTTTAATATCAATTTTTGAGCCAGTAGTGTTTTTTTTTAGTTTAAAGTTTGCGACTGCAATGTGTCCTTTAAGAACTCTTGTAAAAATATCTCTTACTCTTTTATTTGAATTTTTTAACGAAATAGTACGAGTAACGTCTGTTGTTCCAAATTCGTATTGCCCACCAGAGTCTACTAGATAAATATCTCCTTTTTTTAAGGTTCTATTAGTTTCTTTTGTCGCTTTATAATGAATGATAGCTCCATTAGGTCCAGATCCAGAAATTGTTGGAAAACTTAAAAATTTAAATTTTTTGTTTTTTTTTCTATATTCTAATAATTTTTTTGATCCGCTAATCTCAGTAATATTTTTCTTAAAAAAATTTTTTTTTAACCAAAATAAATATTTAGTTAAGGCAACTCCGTCAAAAATATGTGCTTTTTTGATATTTTCTATTTCTTCTTTCCCTTTTATTGCCTTAAAAGCATATATTGGATCCAGAAAATCAAGTATTTTATTTTCTTTTTGAATAATATTTTCAAAAAAAAAGGAACAAGAGCTTCTATCAATTATAAATTTTTTCTTTTTTATTGATGAAAGTACTTTGTTACAATTTTTAACATCTAAAAATTCTATTTTTTTAAAATATTTATTTAAAAATGGTGATATTTTTTTTAGATCACAAAAAAATTTTATATTTTTATTTCTATCAATTAAAATATAGCTATAAGGTATTGGGGCATACTTTGTGTCATTACCTCTAATATTTAATAACCAAGCATTGTTCTCGCTTGCGGTAATGAATAAAAAATCAGTTTTTTTTTTCTTAATAAAATAAGAAACCTTATTAATTTTAGATTGATAATTTTCACTAATAGACTTTTTTGGAAGAGTAAAAAATTTTTTTGTATAATTTTCTATTTTCCTTTTCCAAATTTTATCGATCAAATTTTCTGCAAGCGGTTTAAGCTTACAACCGCATTTTCCAAAAAAAAAAGCTAAAGTTTTTTTTGTAAATAAATTTGGATCAAAACCAATTAATATTTTTTTTTCTTTTAGAACTTCTTGGGGCATTCTATCAGGAATTGTGATGATTTTATAAAATTTCCCACACTGGATGTTTGCTTGTATTGAATATCGTCCATCAACAAATAGATAATTCTCATTTTTAAGTATTAAGGCAAAACCGAATGAGCCGGTGAAATTTGAGATAAAATTTAGTCTATCATTGTGATTTGGAACGTATTCACTAAAAAATTCATCATTTTTCGGAACTATATATCCATCAATATTTTTTTTTTCAAATAATTTTCTTAATTTTTCTATTTTTTCCATTTTAACATTTTATTTTTTTTGTACCGATCCCATCCAGGACTTCTATATTCATCTTCAAATTCAATAGTATTATCTTGATTAAACTCAAAATCATCGTTTTCATTTACACCAATTTCATTTTTTTCAACGCTATCTTCAGGTATTTCGTTTATAAATCTTGATGGTAAAGCATCCATCCAATCACCATGATAAGCCCTTTTCATCGCAAATGATAAATAAGCTTCTTTTTTTGCTCTTGTAATACCAACATACGCAAGCCTTCTTTCCTCCTCTAAAGCAAAATCTCCTTTTTCCTCAAGTGATTTTTGATGAGGAAACAAACCTTCCTCCCATCCAGGAAGAAATACAACATCAAATTCCAAACCTTTAGCAGCATGCATAGTCATCAAATTTATTTTTGCCCCCTCCCATTCCTGATCAATTGATGTAGCCAATGCTACATGTTCTAGAAAAGTCTGTAAGTTGTCATAATCTTGCATAGCTCTAAGCAATTCTTTTAAGTTTTCCAGTCTATTTTCATTTTCAAGATCTTTTTTATTTTTTAACATTGAAGAATAACCTGACTCATCTAAAACCAATTTTAATAAATCAAAATGTTTAATTTTCAAAGAATCATTTCGCCACTTCTGTATCATATTTACTAATTGGCCAAGTGCAGTTTTTATTTTGGGTTTTAAATCACCTTGTTCAATCAATTTTATAATTGAGTCTTCTAAACATAATTTATTAGACTTACCAAAAAGATAAATTTGGTTAAGAGTACTTTCACCGACTCCTCTTTTAGGTGTACCAATTACTCTCTCTAAGGCTAGATCATCAAATTTTTGATTGATAATTCTTAGGTAAGATACAGCATCTTTGATTTCTGCTCTTTCGTAAAACTTGATCCCTCCAAGGACACGATATCCAATTCCAACTTGTAGAAATCTTTCCTCAAATTCACGTGTTTGATATATTGCTCTTACTAATATCGAAACATCGTTTAAAGAATATTTTTTTTTTATTTTTTTTTCTATTATATCACTAATACCTTGCGCCTCCTCTTTGCCAGTTCTGTAACAATTAAGCTTAACTAATTCTCCTTCATTAGCTGATGACCATAATTTTTTTCCAACTCTTCCCAGATTATTAGAAATTAAACTTGAAGCAGTTTCTAGAATATTTTTAGTTGATCGATAATTTTGTTCGAGTTTGAAAACTTTACAATCTTTATAAATTTGATCGAAAGTCAGAAAATTTTTAATTTCTGCTCCTCTCCAGCTATATATAGACTGGTCATCATCACCGACACAACAAATATTTTTATTTTCATTAACAAGTAAGTTCAACCATTTGTTTTGAATAAAGTTTGTATCTTGAAATTCATCAACTAGAATATATCTAAAATTTCTTGTATAAATTTCTCTTATGTCATTATGTTCTTCAAAAAGTTTTACGCAAAATAAAATTAAATCTCCGAAGTCAAATGCATTTAGATCTTTGGTTTTATTTTGGTATATTTCATAAACTTTCAAGATTGATTTTAAAATTGAGCTTGATTTTACTAACTTAACATTCTTTGGTAAAAGACCTTTATTTTTCCATTGATCAATGTGATACATAATTAATTGAGGAGAAAATTTTTTAGCATCTAAATCTTCACCTTTGACTATATTTTTAATTAATTTCTTTTGATCATCGGTATCCAAAATTGTAAAATTACTTTTATATCCTAAAGCCTCAGCATGCCTTCTTAAAAATTTTACACTTATGGAATGAAATGTCCCTAACCAAGGGACAGCATTAGAGCTTCCTTTAACATATTGCATTACTCTGTTCTGCATTTCTTTAGCCGCTTTATTTGTAAAGGTTACACAGAGTATTTGGTTGGCCCAGGCTTTTTTTTGATTAATAATATGTATAAGTCTTGTAGTTAAAACTCTTGTTTTTCCCGATCCAGCACCAGCTACAATCAAATTAGGTCCTTCTGTGCTAAGAACAGCTTCTTTCTGTTCTTTATTAAGATTTTGAATTAAATTTTCAATATTATTCATACGAGAGAAATTTCACTTATATACTAGTTGTAAAAATAAAAAAAATGATAATTACGTAGCATCAAAAGAAGATTTAAAATATCTTAAGGAATTGTTTGAAATTATAGTATTAGATGAAGGCGTTATAGAAATATTTAGTTTAAGTATGATAAAAAATTTATTCTTGTAATTACCTAAATTATTTAGGTTTAGTCATTTTAAGAGGATTCATTGTTCTCTCATATTCTTTTTCACTTATCAATCCAGCTTTAATCACCTCATGCTTTAAAGTAGTTCCATTTTTATGTGCTGTTTTTGCTACTTGAGCAGCTTTATCATAACCAATAGTTGGCGCCAATGCAGTAACTAACATTAAAGAATTTTCCAACAAATGCTTTATTCTTTTTTTGTCTGCTTTGATGCCTTTAACGCAATAGAGAGCAAAAGTTTTTGAAGAGTCGCTCATAATTTCAATTGACTGCAAAATATTATGAATGATTAGAGGTTTAAAAACATTTAACTCAAAATGCCCATGAGAGCCTGCCATTGTAATTCCATTATGGTTTCCAATTACTTTTACACAAACCATTGTGACCGCTTCAGATTGTGTTGGATTAATTTTTCCTGGCATTATAGATGAACCAGGTTCATTTGAAGGAAGAATAAGTTCCCCGTACCCAGCTCTAGGACCTGACCCTAAAAATCTAATGTCATTAGCAATTTTCATTAAGCACACAGCTGTTGTGTTTAACGTCCCTGAGAAATTAACAATTTCATCATGAGCTGCTAAAGCTGCAAATTTATTAATAGCTGGTTTAAATGGTATCTTTGTAATTTTACCGATTTCTTTAACAATTTTTTTATCAAAATTTTTCCTAGTATTAAGTCCGGTACCAACGGCTGTTCCACCCTGCGCTAAGTAATAAATCTCTTTTAATGCTTTTTCTATTCTTACAATACATTTTTTAAGCTGTGCATGATAGCCCGAAAATTCTTGACCTAAAGTTAAAGGTGTTGCGTCTTGTAAATGAGTTCTTCCAACTTTCACGATACTTGCAAATTCTTTAGATTTTTTTGATAATTCTTTTTCAAGTATTTTTAATGATGGTAAAAGTTTTTGATTGGCTTTTATAGCAATTGCAATATGCATAGCTGTTGGGAACACATCATTAGTAGACTGGGATTTATTAACATGATCATTTGGATGAACCGGTTTTTTTGATCCTAATTTGCCACCCATCATCTCAATAGCCCTATTTGCTATAACTTCGTTTACATTCATATTGGTTTGGGTACCAGAACCGGTCTGCCAAACTTTTAAGGGAAAATGGTTGTTGAGTTTTCCGTTAATAACCTCATTTGCTGCTTTAATAATATATTTGCTGATTTTTGGGTCTAAGTCTTTGTTTTTTGCATTAACTATTGCTGCAGCTTTTTTAACGATTGCAATTGAATGTATTACCAATGGTCTAACTAAAAAATCACCAATGTTAAAGTATTTATTTGATCTTTCAGTTGAAGCGCCCCAATACTTATCACCAGGAACTTTAATTTTTCCAATACTATCAAATTCTATTCTATATTTCATAACTGATTCACTGATATAATACACTCTTATTAAATAATTATAAAACATAAAGGAAAGAAATGACTAACTTTGAAAGCGTAAAAAAATTTATGGAGGCATTTGGTCAAGAAATTAAAGAAAAAGCTAGTTTTCCAAATGATAAAGTTACTTCTCTAAGGTATGATCTTATTAAAGAGGAATTAAAGGAATTAAAGGAGGCGATTGACAACAATGATATTGAAGAGGTTGCTGACGCTTTAACTGATATTCTTTACGTTACTTATGGTGCAGGCCATGCTTTTGGAATTAATTTGGACAAATGTTTTAAAGAAGTTCAAAATTCAAATATGAGCAAATTAGGCACTGACGGCAAACCTATTTACAACGAAAAAGGAAAAGTCATGAAGGGTCCCAATTATTTTAAACCTGACCTAACAAAATTTGTAGCATGATAAAAGATAATTATTATTGGATATTGCTTGGAGTTGCCTTCGGTATACTGATTTATCTAGGCGATAAATATATTTTTTAGCCGTATTAAATTTCAAAATTGTTTTAAAAACATTTTAAAAAAGGTATACTTAATCATGAATTTTTCGTTACCAAAGCTAGATTACCAAAAATCTGCCTTAGCACCAATAATGTCAGAGGAGACATTAGATCTTCATCATGGAAAACATCATCAAACATATATAACAAATTTAAATAATTTTATAAAAGATACAGAAATGTCTAAAATGTCCTTAGAGGAAATTATCATTAGCTCAGCTAAAGATAAATCTAAAACAGGAGTATTTAATAATGCTAGTCAACACTGGAATCACATTATGTTCTGGAAATGCATGAAACCTAATGGAGGTGGTACAATGCCCGAAAAATTGAAAAAAAGAATAAACGCAGATTTTGGAAGTGTAGATGAATTTAAAAAACAATTTATTCAAGCAGGAATAACACAATTTGGCTCTGGATGGTGCTGGTTATCATTAGATAATGGCAAGCTAGTTGTAAGTAAAACTCCTAATGCTGAAAATACGTTGATAAAAAATATGAAACCAATTTTAGCTTGTGATTTATGGGAACATTCTTACTACGTAGATTACAGAAACAGAAGACCAGAATATTTGGAGAATTTTTTTGAAAAATTGATCAATTGGGAGTTTGTTGAGTCTAACCTAGATTAATTTTTATGTTTATTAGCCTTTGGTTAATAACAATTCTATCGTTAATTGTTTTATTATAATCAAAATCTTAAATGTATGAATTATTTGCAAAATTTACTTTAATAGCACATTTAATTTTCATTATATTTGTTTTTTTTGGAGGTTTACTTTTTTTTATTTTTCCAAAAATTATCTTTTTTCACATACCCGCAATTATATGGGGGATGTATGTAGAATTTACTAACTCTATTTGTCCCTTAACATATCTTGAAAATTGGTTTTTAGATCGTGGCGGGTCATTAACTTATTCAAACGGCTTCATAAAAAATTATCTTTATCCTATAATTTATCCTGAAGATCTTACCGCTAGTATACAAATATATATTGGAGTGACACTATTAATTTTCAATATCTTAGTATATGGATTAATTTTAAAAAATTTTAAAAAAAATTGACAAATTTAAAGAAGATAAAATTAAGAGATTTACCTCAAAATTTTTTATTAAGAGCATCACTACAATTAAATCATATTAGTAAATATTAAAATGAAAAGTATTTGGGGCGTTCTGTTGCAAGGTGCCCCGTACCCCCTAGACAATATTTAACTGCTTAGTGCCCAAAGTATTGCTATAACAATTATGATTTCACCCATTTTGATTCCTTTTGTTAAAGCTAATTATATATTAAAATTATTTTTTTTAAGATAAAACAAATTGCTCATCCATTGATATAATGGTTGCTGATTTTGGAAATGTATCATTTTTTCGTCATTTTAAGGGGCGTTCTGTTGCCAGGTGCCCTTAACCTGTTAACGTTATACAACAATTCTAGATCATAAAAAACGGCTATTTCTTT
>MDTD01069976.1_pt1 | contig 12880 bp, 12 predicted proteins | sample 811221 | NCBI WGS metagenome assembly MDTD01 (sample SAMN05326646, study PRJNA326480) | marine metagenome | isolation source: seawater | place: Pacific Ocean: South West | collected 2011 | reverse complement strand
TGGCCCCTGAAGCAGACAACTCAGCATTTTCTAAAGCTGCAGCTGTTCCAACACCACGCTCCACTAAATCTTTTTGTCTTGTAAGGGCGCGTAGACGTAACTTTTCTTGCTCCTCAGCGGCCGCCAATTCCTCCTTTGAAAAAGACAAATTACGAGCCGATTCCATAACCTCGTTTTTCGCATCAATTAAATTATTTTCTGCTAAATCCACGGCCGACTGGTAATTTGAGTCATCTAACCGAATTAATAATTCTCCACGCTTTACACTTCCACCTTCAACGAAATTTGTTGATAGCTCTTGGATTTGACCACTCGCTGCCATTCTTAAATCTAGAGTTTTACGGCTTTGGATCTCTCCAAAAGCATTTAAAGTTGGATTGATACTAGTAACTTCTGCAGGAACAACTTTTACTGCAAAAGTCCTTTCTCGCGCTTTCTGTGCGCGCGGCTCTTGGTTCATACGATCCTGCACTGCAATTTTTATAGTATTCCCTGCGAGCCCTAACAAACCTAGCGCTAGTGAGAACAAAAGAAGGCCTATCAGCCCTCTGCCTAAGAACTTCATTGTAAGTCCTACTCAGTTAATTCTGTTCCGGATACGGCCCAAAGTAACCAATGGATCACTTACGCCGCATGTGCTCATCCAATCTCGGCATTATTTCAACAAAATTACACGGTCTATGCCTGTAATCAAATTGCTTTTCAATTATGCGGTCCCATGCATCTTTGCAGGCACCAGGGCTTCCGGGAAGGGCGAAAAGATACTTACCACCTGACACACCTGCAGTGGCACGCGACTGTATCGCGGAAGTACCAATTTTTTCTATGCTAATCATTGTGAATAATGTTCCGAATGCCTCAATTTCTTTTTCGTAAATCTTTTTGTGCGCCTCAACCGTAACATCTCTGCCTGTCAAACCAGTACCGCCCGTTGAAAGAATTACATCTATATCATTGCGTTCCACTAATTTTCTCAACTGTACTACTATCTTTGCTTCATCATCTATTGTTATCTCTCTTGCATTTACGAAGTGACCCGCACCTTTAATCCTTTCTGACAAAAGTTCTCCAGACCTATCTTCATTTAAAGACCGCGTATCTGAAACTGTGAGAATGGCAAAATTAACAGGAATAAATTTACGGTCCATATCTAACTTCAACATTAAGTAAAAACCTTTTCCTTCAGAGACAATAAATCAATCCAAGCTTCCCGCTTTGCTATTGGATTACGTAATAAGTAAGCAGGATGCAACATTGGCAGAACGGGAAGTCCAAAAGCCTCGAACCAAATACCCCTAAGCTTTTTGATCCCCCTACGTCCAAGAAGAGACTGGCAACTGACGTTTCCCATTGCCACAATAGCCAAAGGCTGAACTAATTCTACATGCCTCTTTAGAAAGGGTAACATCATGTCTATTTCATCTTGCGTTGGCTCGCGATTTTCGGGCGGTCGCCACGGAATTACATTTGTGATGTAGACAGTTTTTTCGACATCACTCTCATCTCGATTTAATCCAATCGAAAATAACATTTTATCTAAAAGCTGACCAGCACGACCAACGAAAGGCACACCCTGTAAATCTTCTTCTCGCCCAGGAGCCTCTCCAACAATCATTATTTTTGCAGCTGAAGAGCCTGCCGAAAAAACCGAATTTCTAGCTCCGCGTTTTAGATCACAATGCGAAAAATTCTCAATTGCACTTTTTAACTCTAGTAAATTTTTTGCATTTGCCGATATGAGTACTGCTTCATCAATTGGATTCTGTGGCACTATATTTATAGGGGTAGCATTCGGACCAGAAATTTCTGCAACGGGATTCCCATCTGCAATTTTTTCGAACCGATTGATTGGTTTCTCAGAGATAGCTTCTGAAATGCCAAGCTCTGCTTGCCATTCTAACATCGCTTTAGCTTTTAATAAGTCAAAATCCGATTCCATATTTTGAATTTAATCTCAAATAAAGTTGATTAAAAGTAATCAATAAATTTCTATAATTGTTTATGCCTTGTGCTAATCTTTTGATATTACTATTACAGTCTCAAAACTGTTCAGAGAATTCAATGAGCTTTACCCAAAAACACCTACTTGGCATCGAGAGGCTTACACAATCAGCTATTTTAGAAATCTTAGATAAAGCAGAAAAATACGCTGGTTTAAATCTTAAGACTAATAAGCGCGTCGATATTTTAGCTGGCTTAACACAGATAAACATGTTTTTTGAAAATTCTACGCGTACTCAGGCATCTTTCGAATTAGCAGGCAAACGCCTTGGTGCAGATGTAATGAACATGCAATTACAAGGAAGCTCAATCAAAAAAGGCGAAACTTTAGTTGATACAGCATTAACACTTAATGCAATGCGCCCTGATATATTAGTTGTACGTCACCCTCATTCAGGAGCAGTTGATTTATTGTCGCAAAAAGTTAATTGCTCTGTCATAAATGCAGGAGATGGACAGCACGAACACCCAACTCAAGCTCTGCTGGATGCTCTCACTATCAGAAGAACAAAGGGACGACTACATAGATTGAATATAGCAATTTGCGGAGACATCGCACACAGTAGGGTCGCAAGATCAAATATACTCTTGCTAGGCAAAATGCAAAATAGAATTCGCCTTATCGGGCCACCAACATTAATGCCTTCCCAGATAAGTGAATTTGGCGTGGAGGTATATGATGACATGCTTGAGGGGCTCAAAGATGTCGATGTTGTTATGATGCTGCGGGTCCAAAGAGAGCGAATGGATGGAGGCTTCATTCCATCAGAACGGGAATATTTCCAACGATATGGCTTAGATTTTAAAAAGTTGTCTAATGCAAAAGAAGATGCAATCGTCATGCACCCAGGTCCGATGAATAGGGGGGTGGAAATAGATGGTGATATTGCAGATGATGTCACTAGAAGTGTAATCCAAGAGCAAGTTGAAATGGGTGTCGCTGTTCGAATGGCAATCATGGAATTATTATCAAGAAATCAAAATAATAAGTATAAAAAGTTATTAACATGAGCCTGCTACTAAAAAATGCTCTCTTAATTGAGCCAGATTTAAATAAAGTAGCAAAGGGTAATATAGTAATTAGAAATGGTTTCATTGATCGTAAAGATTTTAGTGCGGATTCCGAAATAGACTGTAGCGGCAAATTTGTGGCACCAGGCATCGTTGACCTCGGTGTAAAAGTTTCTGAACCTGGAGAAAGTCATAAAGAAAGTTATGAAAGTGCAGGTAAAGCTGCTGCTGCTGGAGGTGTAACAACAATTATAACTCGACCTGACACTAAGGCTGCGATTGACACCCCAGAAACTTTTGATTTTGTGAAGAAAAAAGGAAATGACGATTGCATCGTAAATGTATTTCATATTGCAGCTTTGACAAAAGATAGAAAAGGCCAGGAAATATGTGAAATTGGAATGTTATCAGACGCAGGAGCTATAGCATTTTCCGATTGCGATAATGTCATACAAGACAACAAAATCTTCTCAAGAGCCTTGGACTACGCTTCGGCGTTGAATGCTTTAGTTATAGGACACCCACAAGAAAAATCTTTATCACTTGGAGCTGTATCTACTAGTGGAAAATTTGCAACCCTAAGGGGCCTTCCATCCGCTTCACCAATAGCAGAGCGCATCGGACTAGAGAGAGATCTCGCGCTAGTTGAAATGACAAATGCAAAGTATCACTTCGACCAAATTACCTCCCAAAAGTCTATTGAGGTGCTGAGGCGAGTAAAAAAAAGCGGTTTAGATATTTCAGCAGGGACATCGATACATCATTTGAGCTTTAATGAGCTTGATATCGCTGACTATAAGACTTTTTTTAAGCTTAAGCCTCCTTTACGTTCAGAAAGCGATAGATTGGCAACTATCGAAGCAGTAAGAGATGGCACAATTGACATAATCTCTTCGATGCATACTCCTCAAGATGAAGAAAGTAAAAGATTACCATTTGAAGACGCAGCATCGGGAGCAATTGGGCTTGAAACTATTTTACCGGCAATGCTACGGCTTTATCATTCTAATCACTTAAAAATGGACCAAATTTTTAATGCTATCTCTCTAAAACCAGCTAAACGACTAGGCTTGGCTTGTGGCTCTCTAAAACATAAAAAGATCGCAGACTTAATCGTCTTTGATGCTGATAAACCCTTTATTTTAAATCGTGAACTACTCCACTCAAAAGTCAAAAATACGCCATTTGACGGTCAAAAGCTTCAAGGGCAAGTTTTACGGACTTTTGTAAGAGGGAAAGAAGTGTTTTCATTATGAGGGTTTTACCTGTTTTTTCTGAGGATTTAGAAACCTTAGTATTTTTTATAGTATTTGCTTATTTGTTGGGTAGCATCCCATTCGGAGTAATCTGGACTAAAATTTTTAAACTGGGCAGTTTGAAAGATATCGGTTCTGGAAATATTGGTGCAACCAATGTCTTACGAACCGGCAACAAAGTTGCCGCCTTTTTAACTCTCGTTTGCGATGGCGGAAAAGGCTTCGTAGCAGTTTTATTTGCAGGGCTCCTAACTCAAGAGTTTACCGTTCAGGCAGTCTGCTTATTTGTTTTCATAGGTCATTGTTTTCCAATTTGGTTAAAATTCAATGGAGGTAAAGGAGTAGCAACCTATATAGGCGTTGTTATGTCCATAAATTTATTGTTCGGTTTACTGACATGCACGATTTGGCTGTTATCTGCCGTAATCTTACGTATGTCGTCTTTGTCAGCTTTAATTTCAACGATATCCGGACCTTTTATCGTATTTTTCCTTCTGGATTCTAGCTACCTTGGTATGTCCACAGTACTAACTTGTTTGATTTTTTGGACACATAGAGCAAATATTCGGCGCATTCTCAATGGAACTGAGGCACACATTAATGTTAATTAAAAAAATAACTAGTATGAATCAAAATTAATTAGAAAGAAAGAAATCAAGGCATCAAAACGTTTTAACGGCTATACATATTAATAGCTAAACTTACTGCTAGTCAGATTTAAAAAATATAAACACAGTTAACTTGGAAATTTCATGCAAACTTTGACTGAACCTAAAATTATAGCTGGAAATTCGAATATGAGCCTCGCATCTGCGATAACACGCAGAATGTCTATGCATCGGGGGAAGTTGCTTGAAGTTGTCGATGCAAGAATTGAACGTTTTAACGACCAAGAAATTTTCATCGAAGTTTATGAAAATGTCCGGGGGGAAGATATGTTTATCGTTCAGTCCACTTCTAACCCGGCAAATGATAACCTGATGGAGCTTTTAATCATGGCAGATGCACTAAAACGCTCCTCAGCCTCCAGGATCACAGCAGTAATCCCCTACTTTGGATATGCAAGACAAGATAGGCGCTCTAAAGCACGAACTCCAATAAGTGCAAAACTTGTTGCTAATATGCTTGTTCAAGCGGGTATTGAGCGGGTATTAACAATGGACTTACATGCCGCACAGATACAGGGATTCTTTGATATACCAGTTGACAACTTATATGCCTCACCAGTGTTTGCACTAGATATTAAGAGCCAATTTCAAAATATAGTGGATGAGGTTATGATTGTTTCTCCAGATGTAGGAGGAGTGGCCCGCGCAAGAGAGTTAGCAAAGAGAATAAATGCCCCATTATCAATTGTAGACAAGCGAAGGGAGGGGCCTGGCGAAGTAGCAGATATGACAGTGATTGGGGATGTGTCTAATAAAAAGTGTATCATTGTAGACGATATTTGCGACACAGCGGGTACACTTTGTAAAGCAGCAGAAGTTCTAATTGATAAAGGTGCTAGTGAAGTTCATTCCTACATAACACATGGGGTTTTGTCTGGACCAGCAGTAGAGCGTATCACTAACTCTGTTATGAAATCTCTTGTTATCTCGGACTCAATAGACGCTACCAAAGCTGTAAAAGAAGCAAAAAATATTCGGATTGTACCAACCGCTCCCATGTTTGCTCAGGCGATACTAAACATTTGGTCTGGGACATCGGTATCATCGTTATTCGAAACCGATACGTTAGAGCCTATTTACGACGGGCTATTTAAATTTACTGATTAAATTCAAAATGTTTTAAGAGAAAAGGGCCCAATTTAATTTTAATTGAGCCCTTAACAACTTTACTTCGTGAAAGTTAGCCCTTCGAAAATTCCGGATAAGCTTCCATTCCCAATTCAGAAGTGTCGAGACCATTCATTTCAGCCTCTTCATCAACTCTGATACCAAAGATTGCTTTTAACACATACCAAACAATAGCTGATGTTATGACTACAAAAATTCCCACAACTATAATGCTGTATAATTGTGTTCCGAATGAAGCACCACTGTTTGTTAATGGTACGATTAAGGTACCCCATATCCCTGCAACTAAATGGACAGGGATAGCCCCGACGACATCATCAATTTTAAACTTGTCAAGAATTGGTACCGTCACAACAACAAGCAGTCCACCAACTGCACCTATTATAGTCGCTTGACCCAGCGTGGGTGCCAAAGGTTCTGCTGTAATTGATACAAGACCTGCAAGAGCACCATTGAGAATCATGGTTAAATCAGGCTTCTTATATATAACTTGAGTTAGTATTAGTGCGGCAATTGCCCCACCGGCAGCTGCTGCGTTAGTATTTGAAAAAATACGAGACACATCCGCAACGTCTCCGATACTACCCATTGCCAACTGCGACCCACCATTGAATCCAAACCAGCCCAACCAGAGTATAAAAACACCCAAAGTAGCCAGTGCTAGGTTTGATCCTGGAATGGGATTAACCTTGCCGTCTTGCGCGTATTTTCCAAGTCTTGGCCCAAGAATAATAGCACCTGTCAATGCTGCCCAGCCACCTACGGAATGTACTACAGTTGACCCAGCAAAGTCTTGAAAGCCCATACCATCTAGGAACCCTCCACCCCACTTCCAACTTGCTTGAATTGGATAAATTACAGCAGTTAATAAAATAGTGAAGATAAGGAAAGGCCATAGTTTGATACGCTCTGCGAGAGCCCCCGAAACTATTGAAGCGGTAGCAGCACAAAACATTAGTTGAAAAAAGAAGTCTGAACCGGTGGATGCATATCCATAATCATCAGCAGTATCGCGACCTATGCCAACTGCTTCAAGAATTGCCACACCCCAAACGCCTGACAATATACCTTCCATTGACCATGTGCCCAATGGGTACATTAGGTTATACCCAAGCAGGTAATAAAATACTGCTGCCAGTGAAAAGAGAGCGACGTTTTTTGTGAGCTGCATAGTAACATTTTTTGATCGCACCATACCGGCCTCTAGCATTGCAAAACCGGCAGCCATCCAGAAAACCAAAAAACCTCCCACCAGAAAGAGCAAAGAGTTAAGGATGAAAACTGTGTCTGTCGCGACAAGTGTCGGAGCATCTTGTGCCGCAACAAAAGTAGGAAGAAAGCTTACGAACACTAAGCTAGCTATCCATTTAAAAAATTTATTATTCATGAAATTATCCTCTTATATTGCATCAAGCCCAGTCTCGCCTGTTCTCACTCGAACAACCTGGCTCACATCCAGTACAAATATTTTCCCATCACCGATTTTACCTGTTTTGGCAGTATTCGTGATTGTTTCTACTACTTGGTCCGCCATTCCTTCATCGACGACCAACTCCAATTTTACTTTTGGAACAAAATTTACGGCATATTCCGCCCCACGGTATATTTCCGTGTGACCCGACTGTGCTCCAAACCCCTTTATCTCAGTCACCATCATGCCCTTTACTCCAAGCTCTGTCAGCGACTCGCGAACTTCCTCAAGCTTGAAAGGCTTAATGGTTGCAATGATCAACTTCATTGTTCTTCCTTTAATATTCATAATCGTCCAAGATGCTGTGAGAAAAACTGATGAAATATTGATTTAAAATATGTCCTAAGTTTTGTTTTTTAAAAAACTTACCATTTGTGCATAAAAAATGCGCTATTACGTGCTGCCGTCTATTATTTGTGCAAAATTAAACTGTGAAAGGCTTCATGTATCAAATAAAAGCTTAGCCAGGTAGAGAAGATTCTCAAAATAGAGATTTTTTATGAAAAGAGATAATAAAAACCCAAATTTAAGAGAAAAGCGAGCTAACACTAAGAAAATAATACTAAGTAAAAAAAATATTAATTCCCGTAAAAAAGTGAAAAAAAGTAGGGTAATTAGTGCCATTGTCTCTTTCACTGGAATTATCAATTTTTTGCTAAAATTAATAATCCGTTTTTTTCTTGGCTGGGCTCTAAAAAGTTTGGTTGTAATAGCTTTAATCATTTCAATTGCTGTATTTTATTATAAAATTAATTTACCAACTTTGAATGATATGCTTGATGCACGTGCCAAAGGCTCAGTTATATTGCTGGATAAAAATAAAGAGACCTTCGCTTGGCGAGGGGAGCAATTTGGGGCTATTGCCGAAGCCAACACTATTTCTATACACTTAAAAAATGCAATATTAGCAGTGGAAGATAAGCGGTTTTATCGACATTTTGGCATTAGCCCGAGGGGAATAGTGGGGGCTATAAGTATTAACTTAAGAGAAGGAAGAGGAGCACTTACAGGTCACGGGGGCTCTACGATAACTCAGCAGACGGCTAAACTTTTGTGCCTAGGCAGACCATACAAAGCCAAAGATTGGAAATCTGAGTCGCAATATGAAGCAAACTGTCGACAAAGTTCGTTGTGGAGAAAGGTTAAAGAAGCACTTTTTGCTATCGCATTAGAATTAGAGTTCACAAAAGATGAAATACTAACTTTATATTTAAATAGGGTTTTCTTGGGTGCAGGCTCACGGGGGTTTCAAGCGGCATCACAACGCTATTTTAGTAAGCCAGCGTCAGACCTAAATCCAGCGGAATCGGCAATGCTTGCCGGTCTCTTAGTAGCACCGAGCCGTTACGCACCAACTAATAATTTATCAAAATCTCAAAATAGGGCTAATATAATTTTAAATTTAATGGAACAGCAAGGTTTGCTTAGTAAAGAATTAGCGAAATTTTATAAAGAAAACCCAGCTAAACTTTCGATTAAAGCTTCTCAAAAAGCCGGGGGGCATTTTGCAGATTGGGTCATGCAATCGGCGCCTCACTTTTTTACGAATAAAACAACCGAGGATGTTACAATTGAGACAACGTTTGATCCAAAAATACAGGAAGCAGCCGAAGATGTTTTAGAATATATATATAGAGAGAAAGTTGACCCGAATTCTCAAGCTCAAGTAGCCATTGTAATTATGTCACCAAGCGGTGCCGTCAGAGCAATGGTTGGCGGGCGTCAGCTTCAAGCCATAGGGGCGTTCAATAGATCCACACAAGCTCTTCGTCAGCCTGGTTCGGCGTTTAAGCCGATCGTATACGCTGCTGCCCTTGAGCAAGGATACAAACCAAACGATCTAATTCGGGACGAAGCTTTTGAGATCAAAATACCAGGCTCAGGCACTTGGATGCCCCAAAACAGTGAAAAAAAATTTCACGGGCTTGTCTCATTAACGGATGCGCTTTCTAAATCATTAAACATTCCTGCGATTAAGTTAGCACAACGAATTGGCACAGATAATGTTGGAAAAATTTCGATAGCCATGGGAATTAATAGTAAAATTTCAACTAATCCTGCAGTTGCACTTGGGGTTTCTGAAACTACGCTTTTGGATTTAACAAGCGCATATGCGACTATTTTAAACGATGGAATAAAAGTTCAACCATACGGCTTGAAAAAACTTAGGTTAGAAACTGGAAGTACTTTTTCCAATAATACTGCTTCAACACAAAACGAACGTGTTTTAAGATCAGAGACAGCACATAGTATGATATATATGCTTGAAAAAGCTATATCAAATGGCACTGGTAAAAAAGCAATTTTTTCAAATTGGGAAACTGCTGGAAAGACAGGAACAACTCAGGACGCTAGGGACGCATGGTTCATAGGATTTACATCCAAGTACATAGCAGGTGTTTGGATGGGATATGATAACAATGAACCACTTACTGGAGTTACTGGTGGAGGTCTCCCTGCACAAATATGGTCACTAACTATGAAAAAAATTCATAGTAATATAAATCCACAACCACTGCCAATGAATAAAAGAAAACTAGCCCTTTTCCCAAATATTGTAGACTCGGATTACCAACCAAAAATTAAGCTGCATGGAGATACTTTCATTGATAAATTATTGCTGACTATTTTCGGGGATCAATAGTAATTATGGAGCTGTCAGATCCTTAATCAAGGCATCTATCTTTCCTGAATTTCTATCTAAAAGGGCTCCAATTTCTTGGCGTTCAGCCAAGAGCATATTTACCCCCTCAATAATCAGGTTGAATATGAGCGGCTGGCCACTTCGAGCTGAGACAAGAAAATCAACTTCAAATGGTTCATAGGCGGGCATGTGAGCAATTGTATTGACCAAGTAATAATTCTTAACTTTTACAACGCCTTTAATTTCTATATTACCTCCAATAAATTCTCTGAACCGTTTTCCATACTTATCAGCAAAGTAACTTGAAAAAGCTTTAATATATGCCTCGAGCTGAACTCTAGAAGCAGCTCTCGCATCACGGCCCAAAGCATATTTTGCAATTGTAGGTACATCAGCATACACATTGAACACCCTTTCAAAAGATCTCAGCATCTGTGTTTGAGTATCACCTGAGTTTATTATATTATTAATTTTTGAGACAGCCTGATCAACAATTTCCATCGCTGTATTCTGTTGCGACGCAAAAATAAGTCTAGGCTCCAGAACTGAATAAATTGCTGCCATTAAAAAAAAACGGCGACTGTTAATCACAGTCATCTCTTGTCTCGCATATCTAATTATATGGGTCTATATAGGGCTCAGTTTGGTTGGTTCCAAGTTCGTAACGCCTATTTTGAAGAAAAAACAACCTTGACTGTGCATAGCTATCAGCACTTTGGTAAAGTACACTGTCAATACTTTCTCTGAATTGCGAGCGCACAGATAAAGCAAAGGCAATAGAGGTAAAGGTTGCCAGGCCTTTAGGTCCGGCACCAATTAGACTTACGGGATCAAAAACTATGTCAACCATTCTGCCAATACCATCACGCTGAGTAGACGGCCCGAGGACAAGTATATCCAAATAAGGTCCCTCCCTAATACCCCATTTAGCCATGGTTTCCCCAAAATCAGTTTGCTCACTTTTAAGCCCCAACTGAGAGCTGGCGTCAAAAATTCCCGCAACTCCCAATGTAGAGTTAACTAAAAATTTCGTAGATGAATTTGAAGCGCTCTTTATTTCACCTTGTAATATATAATTGATACTATTGCTTGGTAAGGAAAAATTCATTGCAATGTTGTTCACGATTGACTGCAGTTTTATTGGGGTACTATCACCATATAATATTGAAATTGGCCTTATTATATTTTTATCTAAGGATTTGTTTATCTCATGTACTTGTCTGTTTGAAGCTTCAAAGGGGTCTGATATGCTATCTTCCAAAGGAGCGCTACATGCAACCAAAGTCATAAACACGATAATTAAGATAAAATTTCTCAAAACAAATTGGTTCCCACATCAAAAACAATGGATGCTAACATTTATAAGCATAACTAAGAGCCCGCAAACATCAAATAACATTCAATTAAACATAAAAAACCTTTGTATGTGAAAAATAACATCAAAGAAACTTACAAAATTATAAGCTTGTTTTCATTTTTTTGATTTCATGCCATTGTTGTATGCTCCGTAATGTCATACTTTAATCTATAGATATAGGAGCTTAAATTATGACGCAAAACATCGAACAAAATCTTAAAAAACTTGGAATAAAGCTTCCAACTGCTCCAAGCCCAGCAGCTAACTACGTACCATTTGTGATAGTGGAAAATTTCTTGTATGTTTCTGGACAAATTTCACAAAACGAAAATGGATTAATAATCGGAAAATTAGGTGAAGATTTGAATGTCGAGGAGGGCGCGAATGCCGCCAAATTCTGCGCGCTCTCGCTACTTGCGCAAGTAAAAGCAGCGTGCGAAGGTGACTTTAATAGGTTAGTGAGAGTTGTAAAATTAACTGGTTTTGTAAATTCGACTGCTGACTTCACTGAACAACCTCAAGTTGTGAATGGAGCCTCAGATATCCTCGTGGACATTCTAGGGGACATGGGCAAACATTCACGCTCTGCTGTTTCAGCGGCGTCCCTGCCACTGGGCGTAGCTGTCGAAATAGAAGGCGTCTTTGAGATCAAGTGATTTGGACTAATCTTAATTTACTACAGCTATTGCCAGATTACTGTAAAGTCATAGTTTTTGGTAAATAATATAAAATGTGTTCCAAATAAATCTTTTAATTAATGACAAATTCGGAAATATCAATCAAGATTGTGGATACGCTGCTTTCAGTTAGTGAAACAGACTGGGATGCGTGCGCGGCACCAGAATCAGTAGACGAGGCTCGCCCGCTTGATCCTTTCACAACTTACCGTTTTTTGCGAGCTCTTGAAGAAAGTGGTTCAGTTGGTAATGCGACTGGTTGGCACCCTTATTACATCCTCGCTATTAGTGGAAATCAGTTGTTAGGCTGTGCTCCAATGTACGTTAAAACACATTCTCAGGGCGAATATATTTTTGATCATTCTTGGGCTAACGCCTATGAACGCGCAGGAGGTAAATATTATCCTAAAATCCAAGTAGCAGTTCCATTTACTCCGGTGCCTGGCAAACGCTTACTTGCGAATAACCAAAATCAAGAAAAGGCCTTTCCAATACTATTGGAAGGTATAAAAAACTTTGCAGCAAAAAATAATCTTTCCTCTGCACATATAACTTTTTGTACTTTTGATGAGTTTAAAAAAGGCGGAAGTTTGGGCCTACTAAAACGTACCAGTAGTCAATATCATTGGAAAAATGATGGATACGAAAATTTTCAAGATTTCCTAGA
>MDTD01037881.1_pt1 | contig 12880 bp, 13 predicted proteins | sample 811221 | NCBI WGS metagenome assembly MDTD01 (sample SAMN05326646, study PRJNA326480) | marine metagenome | isolation source: seawater | place: Pacific Ocean: South West | collected 2011 | reverse complement strand
TATCGCCGTTCGTTAGACCCTCCGCCTGATCGTTGTAAATATGAAACTGCACTTACCATTTCGTTAACCCCCCAACGGGAAACAAAGCATGGCGCACGATAAACTCCTCCAGGAACTCGATGAACGACGCGCAAAAGCCGCGGCGATGGGCGGAGAGGAGAAACTCTCGAAGCGGCACAATCGCGGACAGCTGAACGCCTGGCAGCGAATGGAAGTTCTTGTCGATGAGGGAAGTTTTATCGAAACCGGCCTCCTCGGTGCGTCGAGCATCGTCAAGGCGGAAGAGCAGCGCACCCCCCGTGATGGCAAGATCGTCGGGTTCGCGAAGATCGACGGCCGCGATATCGGACTTTGCGTTAATGACTTCACGGTAAAGGGAGCGTCCACAAGCGCCACGAATTCAAAGAAAATGGCGCACGCGCGCCGTGTCGCGACCGAAAAGGGATTTCCGTTCGTGCATGTCGGTGAGTCGACCGGTGCCCGCTTGCCGGATGCGATGGGGTCGCGCGGCATGGGCAACCTGCTCGGTAACGACACAACCCAATTCCGCCGCATGCGGGACACGCCTTGGGCGGCTGCGGCACTGGACACTGCGTTTGGTTCGTCCGCCTGGCTTTGTTGCTGCTCGGATTTCGCGGTGATGAAGAAGGGCTCCATCATGTCGGTTTCCAGTCCGCGCCTCGTCTCTATGGCGATTGGAGAAAAGGTCGATCTGGAAGAACTCGGCGGCTGGCGGCTGCACGCCGACCAGACGGGCTTGATCGACCGCTTTGTCGATACGGATGAAGAAGCAATGGCCGAGATCCAACGCTTTCTATCGTACATGCCGGCAAATAACTCCCTATTGCCGCCTGAATACGAATCCGCTGCGGACGCGGCCCAGGAGCAGGACGGAATTCTCGATATCCTCCCCGAGCGTCAGGCGCAGGTCTATGACATGCGCCAAATTATCGAGATCATTGTCGACAAGGGCAGTTTTTTCGAATTCAAGCCGCGCTTCGGCAAAGCCGGCACGGTCGGGCTGGCTCGGCTAAACGGCAAGAGTGTGGGTATCGTCGCCAACAATCCGCAGTTTGGGGGCGGCGCACTTTCTCAGGAAGCCTGCCGCAAGATCATCGACTTCCAGGTCATGTGCGACAGCTTCAATATCCCCATCGTTCGATTGATGGACACGCCGGGCTTCGTCGTCGGTACGGAAGCCGAGCGGAAAGGCGCGCCGGGATGGATCATGAATTTTATGAACTCGTCGTGCCTCGTCACCGTCCCCAGCATCACGGTTATTGTCCGCAAAGCATACGGGCGCGCCTATGTCGCAATGGGCGGTGGGCGCCACAACGATGAAATGATTGCTTGGCCGACGGCGGAAGTCAGCTTCATGGACCCGAATTTTGCAACCAGCATCGTGCATGGCGTTGATATTGGCGAGGAAGGCTTCGAGGATGCGCTCGCCGATATTAAAAAGGATTCCGCGGTGTGGGATATGGCAACAATCTTTTCGCTGCAGAACATCGTGAAGCCACAGGAAACCCGTGACTACCTGATCCGCATGCTCGACGTCTATCGCCTCCGCAAGAACGACGGTATCGGTGAGCATCTCATGCAAACCTGGCCAACGAGCTATTGATCGAACGACACCGAACACCACCAAGCCGGGCACGAACCGAGCGCAGGGTCCGCGGTTCTCCTCCGGTGTATGGAGACATTAGACATGCTCAACCTTGACCTTCTCCAACTCGCCCGTGCCGGCGGACGAACCGCACTGAACGAGATGGAGGGAAAGGCACTTCTCGCAGGATACGGTATCAATGTGCCGCATTCGGTCCGCGTTGCCGATGAGACGGAGATCGACCGCCGGATTGCGGGAATGAAACCGCCCTTTGCGCTAAAAGTCCTCTCCGCCGACATCCTGCACAAAAGCGACGCTGGGGGTGTGCGTCTTGGACTCACCGATACCGCATCAGTGAAGGCCGCCTTAATGGAAATGGCGGCGCTGCCCGCGATAACCAACGCCGAGGTCGATGGATATCTCATCGAAGAAATGGCGCCTCCTGGAAAGGAAGTGGTCGTCGGCGGCCTGTGCGACCCACAATTCGGACCGATGATTATGGTCGGCCTCGGTGGCGTTTTCATCGAAGTCCTTAAGGATGCCTCCTTCCGGCTCTGTCCGATCAGCGAAGCCGACGCACGAGCGATGCTGGAGGAACTGCGCGGCAAGGCAGTCCTCGAGGGGGTGCGTGGTGACGATGGTGTCTCCACAGATGCCATCGTCGATCTGCTCCTGAAGGTCGGAGGTTCGGACGGGTTAATGACCCGGCACGGCAACGATATTGCGGAGCTCGACATAAACCCGGTAATCGTTGATGCGGACGGCGCTACGGCTGTCGACGCCGCTATCGTCCTCGCAACCCAGAAACAGGAGACGCAGAGCGATATCAATGACAATACTGGCGATGCGGCTGAGCGCTTCAGGCCGCTCTTCGCACCTGAGACCATCGCCGTCATCGGCGCCTCCACCACCACCAGCATCATCGCCAATACCTTTATCCGGCGCATGAAGGATTTCGGGTATGGCGGAGAGATTTATCCGATCCATCCGAAAGCGGACGAGATCGAAGGACTGACCGCCTATCGAAGCCTGGCCGAGACGCCCAAACCCGTTGACTATGCCTATGTCGCGACGCGGGCCGATCGAATTCCGCCAATGATTGCCGCCGCCAAGGGTAACGTCAGATTCGCTCAAGTGATTTCAAGCGGCTTTCGCGAAGTGGAAGACGGCATCACATTGGAAGCGGATTTAGTAGCCGCGGCGCGCGAAGCGGAATGTCGATTGATCGGGCCGAACTGCCTGGGTCTCTATTCACCGCGCGGCGGGGTGACCTTTCCGGTCGACGCACCGAAGGAGTTGGGCCGGGTCGGCGTCGTGACGCAGAGCGGCGGCCTCGGCACGGATATCATCAAGCGAGGCCAATGGCGCGGCCTGCGGTTCAGCGGTTTCGTCACCGCGGGAAACTGCGCCGATATCGGCCCCGCCGATCTTTTGGAATTCTACCTCGCGGATCCGCAGACATCCGTCATCGGGTTCTATCTCGAAGATATCGGCGACGGGCGGCGTTTCTTCGACCTCTTGCGCACATCGGCAACACCGAAGCCGGTTGTCATTCTCAAAGGCGGACGCTCGGAGCTCGGTCGCCTTGCCGCGGCATCACATACAGGCGCGCTCGCGGAAGATATGGCGGCCTGGCAGGCGCTCGCTGCCCAGACGCCGTGTGCGCTGGTCGACACCGTAGACCAGTTCGTGAGCGCCCTGCTGACATTGCAACAGCTGGCACCGCGTCCCTCCCGCCGGACAAAAAAGGTCGTGCTGTTCGGGAACGGCGGCGGCACAAGTGTCCTCGCCACCGACTTCTTTGCCGAGCGCGGCCTTGAGGTCTCCCCCTTCCCCACAGATGCACGCGTAGAGCTCGAAGGTCTCGGGCTGCCGCCCGGAACCAGCGTAGTCAATCCCATCGACACACCGGTCGGCACCTTGCAGCAGGAGGAAGGACGCGTCGCCAACCGTATCCTTGATATCGTCTACCAGCGCGCGGCGCCGGACGCCGTTGTCATGCATCTGAACCTAGCCGCATTCGTCGGCCGCGGTGACATTGATCCCGTTGAAAACCTGTTCCAGGCCGCTGTCGATATCGGCAAGAAGTACCCGGGCCAGGCTCATTTCGCCCTGGCGCTTCGGTCCGACGGATCCGCCGCGATCGACGACCGAAAGCGGCTCTATCGTGATCGCGCGCTGGAACATGGCATTCCGGTCTATGACGAACTACCCGACGCCGCCGACGCCTTGGCTGTGCTGGGACACTTCGAAGCACGGCTCGGCGATCTATCCGCCTAGGTCAAGCGCCTGCCTGTATGCGACCGTCAACGACCGTCGGCGCAACTCCTGCGATGGTGGTGCGGATCATCAAACGCCGATCGTTGACCTCATCGTAAGGATGACCGCGATGCAGGACCGCACGATTATCCCAGATAATAATGTCATCCGGGCGCCATGCATGACGGTAGGAATTCTCAGGTCGCGTCGCGATGGCAACCAGCTCTTCGTTCAAGGCTTCCGCTTCGTCGTCGGGCATACTGTCGATGCGGCAGATATGACTGCCGATCAGAAGTGATTTCCGGCGGGTCCTCGGATTAACTCGGACCATCGCCTGCGGGACGGCGGGCATTTTCGCGCGTTGCTCGGCCGTCACAGCATCCGGTGAAAGCTTCAAGCGTGAGTGGGCGATATCGTGATAGGCAATCAAATCAGCAACCCGACGTTTCATGTCTTCCGTCAACGTCTCATAGGCCGCGCGTGTTGACGCAAATTCCGTGTCGCCGCCGGTCACCGCGATCTCGCGCGCGGAAAGGAGCGACGCCTTGGCCGGACAAGGTTTAAACGAACTGTCTGTATGCCAGAACTTATTGGCCTGGGTGAATAGGGCGGATTGGCCATCCGGGTCCTTCAATCGGCCGTCAGGCAAATAGTTCGACATACGCGCGACTTTGGAACCGGCCCCAACCGCACCGGGCAAAGTCTCTTCCAGAGGGCCGAAGCGTTCGGTAAATGCGACCTGCTCGTTGTCGTCCACCGGTTGGTCCGGGAGCAGTAGTATGGAGTATTCGTCCAGCGCGCGGTCGATCTCGGCGATCACATCATCGCAGATTCCATGGCGGATCGAGAAACCCGTCAGCGTAGCGCCGAATACGGGCGTCAACGGTTCAATCGAAATCGGCATCGTTTGCGCGTCCAATTACCAGGCAACACAATATCCACTAATCGCAGGCGGAACCGTCCAGAAACGGACCGTCCAGGAGGGAAATACATATGGGTGTCAGCGCCTTTTTTATCACGGTATCGTTGCTCGCCGCGTGCATGCTCGCGACGACGGCGTCGGCGCAAACCCTCCTGATCGTCGCCGACCACGCGATCCGAGCATCATTCCCTCCAGCGATGATGTCTATCGGGTCGCCTACGAAAAGATGGCGGAGCGCCTTCGACGCAAGGGGTCGTCTGTTCGCCGTCCGGAAGATTTTCCCGGGACCCAGAAGATGCAAAGCAAGATCGAGCGCAACCCGGGACTGGTGGTCAATGTCGCGAAGAATTCACCGGCGCGTATATCGACGGTCGTCGAGCTGAAGATTTTCGTAACCATGCATCGGGGTGCGAAGAACAACAGCTTCTACGTATGGATCGATGGTGAGGCGCGAGACGTCGCCTTTGTAAAGTCGAAGGCGAAACATGAAATACGCAGTAAGAAACGGCACACGGTCGAAAAAAGTTGCGGCCGCGATTGCATGTTGGAGCGGGCCGTGGACGCCGTTCCGCCGGTCGCAACCCTTATCGGTGAAGAATTCGCGAGCAAGCTTGGGAAGGCGAAGTAACCGGGAGCCGTTTGCCCTCAGCCGCCGCTGATTGAGGGATCGCGCCGGATCATATCCATACAGCTATAAGTCATCACCACCTCGTCATTTTGGTTATAAGTGGTGAAACCAAAGGTCACGAGGCCCCGATCCGGCTTGCTGCGTGACTCCCGCGCCGCGATCACCTCGACCACCGTACGCATCGTATCGCCCGCGAATACAGGTCGCGGCCAGCGTACATCGTCTAGCCCCGGCCCACCGAGGTTGTTCTCCCCCATAAGCCCGAGCTCAATCCACAACCGGTTAGCAAGACCGAGTGTCTGTAACCCACTCGAAATCATGTCGCCGTGGATACCTTTCTTGGACGCCTGGCGATCGGTGTGGATCGGTTGGGGGTCGTACGCCATCGAGAAGTCGACCATCTGTCCCTCGGTCAGGGTAACGGCGCGGGTCTCGAACGTGTCGCCGACCTTGAACCCTTCGAAATAGCGTGCGTGCATGCCCTGAATCCCCTTTGGCCTAAACCGCGTCGGCGATCGCCTTGCCTAAATCCTCGGTTGTCGCCGTGCCGCCCATATCGGGGGTAAGCGGCGCGTTCTTGTCCGAGAGCACGGTTTCGATCGCTTTAACGATGGCGTCCGCCGCTTCCTGCTCGCCGAGATGCTCCAGCATCATGGCTCCGGACCAAATCTGGCCGATCGGATTGGCAATCCCCTGTCCCGCAATATCGGGCGCGGAGCCGTGCACCGGCTCGAACATCGACGGAAAATCCTTCTCCGGATTGATGTTGGCGCCGGGAGCCACCGCGATGGTACCGGTCACCGCCGGACCCAGGTCCGACAGGATGTCGCCAAACAGGTTACTGCCCACCACCACGTCGAACCAATCCGGATGCTGCACGAAGTGTGCTGTCAGGATGTCGATGTGGAACTGGTCTGTCTCGATATCGGGATACTCCTTGCCCACCTCGGCGAATTTTTCGTCCCAATAGGGCATGGTGTGCGAGATGCCGTTCGACTTGGTGGCCGAAGTCAACTTCTTGCGCGGCCGGCTCTGTGCCAACTCGAAGGCATAGCGCATGATCCGTTCGCAACCCCGCTTGGTGAAAATGTTCTCCTGCATGCACATCTCAAGGTCCGTGCCCTCATACATGCGCCCGCCGATGTTGGAGTATTCGCCCTCGTTATTCTCGCGTACAACATACATGTCGATATCGCCGGTCTCATAGCCGTGCACCGGCGGGGTGATGCCGGGCAACAAGCGCACCGGGCGCAGGTTGACGTATTGCTGGAACTCGCGGCGGATCGGGATCAGCAGACCCCAGAGCGAGATGTGATCCGGCACACCCGGGAAGCCGACGGCACCAAGGAAAATCGAATCGCACCCCGAGAGCTGCCCCAGCCCGTCCTCCGGCATCATCGCGCCGGTCTTGGCGTAGCGCTCGCAGTTCCAATCGTAATGCTCGAAGCCGTAGTCGAAGCCGTACTTCTTGCCAACCGCCTCAAGAACGCGCAGCCCTTCGGGCACAACCTCGTTGCCGATCCCGTCGCCGGGGATGACTGAAATGCCGAATTTTTTCTCGTTGCTCGGTGCCGACATGGCCTACGCCCTCTCCTGATGATCCGTCCGGCAGCAAGGTAGGGGCGCCGAGGGGCATCGGCAATACAGATGCGCCGCTTGCTCTCGGCGAGCGACTGGGAACGTCCTCACCCTTGCTTTGCTTGAGACCGATCGTCTCGCATGTTCAAATCGGCCGGGTCGCAAGGTCCGTTCCTGCCACCTAATACCGGAAGCCGTCCCTCTCGGATAAGGAGTTCTCGATTTGCAGATTTTGTCAGACTGGGCGAGCTTCGGCGGCCGCCAGACCGTCTATACTCACGACAGCGACACGCTCGGCTGCGCCATGGAGCTGGCCCTCTTCGCGCCGCCCCAGGCCGCGGCGGGGCCAGTACCTGTGCTGACCTACCTCTCGGGCCTGACCTGCACGTGGGAGAACGCGATAACCAAGGCGGGCCTGCAGGCTTGGGCGGCGGAGTTCGGCGTCATCGTCGTCTGCCCGGACACCAGCCCGCGCGGCGACGACGTCCCCGATGCCGCGGACGAGTACGACTTCGGCAAGGGCGCCGGATTCTATATCGATGCAACTGAAGAGCCCTGGTCCAAGAATTACCGGATGTATTCATACATCACGGACGAGTTGCCACGTGTCCTTGCCGGCGAGATCGACGATGCGGATTTCGGGCGGCAGGGCATCTTCGGGCATTCGATGGGCGGCCACGGCGCGCTGACAATCGCCCTCAAAAATCCGGGCACATACAAATCCGTCTCCGCGTTTGCGCCGATCGTGGCGCCGATGGAGGTGCCCTGGGGTCACAAGGCGCTTGGACGCTATCTCGGCGAGGACAGAACATCCTGGTCCGCATACGACGCCTGCGCCCTGCTGCGGGCTTATGGCTGGCAGGGAGACATTCTGATCGATCAAGGTGGGGCCGATACGTTCCTCGAGGAACAGTTGCGACCGGAACTGTTCCAGGTGGCTTGCGACGAAGTCGGCGTCGACCTGCAACTTCGTATGCAACCCGGATACGACCACTCCTACTACTTCATTGCGAGCTTCATGCGCGACCACATCGCGTGGCACGCGGAGCGGCTTTAGGCGCGGTTGCCTCTGACTTAGACGGAGAGCCTCTTCCCCAAACAACAGGAGCACGCCATGCAGAGCGATAAGCATTGGGTCGGCAGTTGGACCGCCTCACCAGCGCCGAGCACGGCCGGGATCGACTTCGCGAACCATACCATTCGAATGCACCCACGGATCAGCATCGGCGGGGCGACGGTACGGGTGCGCATCTCCAATGCTCACGGGGACACGAACCTCGCCATCGGCGGAGTTACCATTGCCCTGCGTGACGAAGGGCCCGGCATCGTGCCGGAGACTCTGCGCCGGCTAACCTTCGGAAGCGAGCCCGGGACACGCATTGCCGCCGGTGCGGTCGCCTATAGCGACCCGGTGGTCCTCGACGTGCCGCCGCTCGCCAACCTCGCAGTATCTATGCATTTGCCGGGCGCGGTCCCCGCCGCCCTGGTCACCGGACGCTACGCCCGCCAGACGAACTACATCTCGCCGCCTGGCGATTTCTCGGAAGAGGCGGTCATGCCGGTCGGCAAGATCACTGACGAGTGGTTCTTCCTCGCAGGCATCGACGTGCTCGCCGGACCGGAGACGGGCGGTATCGTCGCGCTCGGCGACTCTTTGACCGATGCCAACATTTCGACTCATGACACCTTCAGCCGATGGCCGGATGAACTGGCTCGGCGTCTCACCACACGCGAGGGCGGACGACCCCTTGGTGTGATGAACCAAGGGCTTGGCGGCAATCGCATCCTGCACGATATCCGGGGTGACAGCGGGCTGCGGCGGTTCGACCGGGACGTTCTCGCGCAGCCGGGCGTTACCCATGCGGTCGTCATGCTCGGCACTAACGATCTCCGCAACCGCATTGCGAAGCCGGAGCAGGAAGGCACCGCGGACAGGATGATCGCGGGGCTGCAGCAAATGGCGGCCCGGGCGCACTCCCGCGGTATCAAGTTCATTGCCGCAACGCTCACGCCTTTTGGCAATGAGACCTTCATGGCCAATGCATGGAACCCGACGCGGGAGACCCACCGCGTTGCCTTCAATGATTGGATTCGAACCAGCGGCGTTCCGGACGGGATCGCTGATTTCGATGCCGCGCTGAGAGACCCCGACATCCCGACTCAGATGCTCTCCGTCCACGATTGTGGTGACGGGCTGCACCCGAGCGACAATGGTTACTGCCGCATGGGCGAGATTATCGACCTGTCATTGTTCGACTGAAGAGAGCACTAGCCTAGGGCCTAGGCCACTTCGACATCCGCCGGGCGGCTATAGACGTCTTTCACCGTCAACTTGCCGTCGCGGAACGTGTAGCGCTCGACGCCCACCTTGGCGAAGGCTTCGCCGGTCGCGACTTCGGTACCGGTCATCCGATAGGTCATGAAAGTCGCATCGGGCGCGTGGTGGAACACCACATCATCGAAGCGGACATTCTCAAACCTGCCGCGTCGCTGCTCGAAGAAATCAGCGATTTTCTCTCGGCTATCCAACACATGGACCTGATCGCCGTCGTCGACCGTCCAGGTAAAGTCGGGCGTCACGGCCTCATACATGAGATCGAGGTCCTGCTTGAAAAAGGCGCGGCCGAATGTCTTGAAAATCGCATCGCGCTGCTCGCTGCTCGGTGTCATGATCGCTCTCCTCTATTCGACGTAACGTCCGCCTCCCAAACTAGTCTCGCGGCTCTCGGGGGCAACATGGACATTATAAAAGCTCTAGCGCTTAGTCACCCTGTCCAGGAAACCGCGCATCAAGCCGGTCACGCGTATGGCGTCGAGCACTGGCATCATGTGCTGCTGTCGATCCAGAATGTGCAGTTCCGCATCCGGGATCGCTGCCGCCATCGCTTTCGCCATTTCGGGCGTGGAGCCGGCATCGCCGTCGCCGGTCATGATGAGGGCCGGGCAGGAAATGTCGCCAAGACGTCCCGCGACCTGATCGTCCGAGGTTGCGAAGACCCAGTGGGCCTTACATTTTGCCGCGAAGTCGCCGTCGCGCATCCATTGGCAGATTTCATCAACCATCTCACCCTGGGCCGCGATCTCGTCTTCGCGAAACCAGCGTGGGCGCGCAGCGGCAATCGCGGCCTCCGCACCCTTCGCCGCGGCCATGCAGGAACGCTCCCGCACTACCGCAGCCTGCTCCGGCGTTCGATCATAGACCGCATTGAGGATCATCAGGCCCGCAAGCGACCTGTGATGCGCCGCACCATAAGCCTGTGTGACGAGTCCGCCCATCGAGAAGCCGCCGATCACCGGTTGCTCGCCCTCACAAAACTCGGAGACAACCTCCTCCACCTGACCAGTGAAATCACCGAGCGTGCGTTCCCCATCCAGATCCGGTGCGTCTCCGTGCCCCAACATGTCGATACAGAGGACACGGTAGCCGTCTGAGAGTGCGGCAACCTGTGCATCCCACATGCGGTGGTCCATCTGCACACCGTGTACAAGAACCACGGACGACCCCTCTCCCGTGATCCAGACCGGTGTACCGCCGGAGGTACGGTGCTTTTCTGTAGTGGATGGCATCGAGACGGCTCCGCGAAATTTCGATGGGTAGGATAACAAGGATATAGGACACCGCCTTCGGCACCAGGTTTGCCGCTTCTCTCCCGACACGGCACGATGTTGGCCCAAGCGGAAGAGTTGCCGGTCAGTCCGCGCTATCCTCTCCTACTGCCTGCTATATGATACAGAACCGCTGGGCCTCCACTTGGAACGGGACGTTGAACTTACTTCGGAAGTTCTCTATCGCGATGCACGCCGTCAATTCTACAATCTGCGCTTCATCAAATTGCGCCCGGAGGCGCGCAAATAGCGCTTCATCGAGCTTCTCCCCTGTAATCGTCATGCGCTCGGCATACTCGAGCGCCACGCGCTCCATCTCATTGAAAAGGTTACTTCCTCGCCAGCCCTCAAGCGCCGCGACCTTGTCGAGACCGCCATCGGCTTCGCCCGCAGGGAGCGGATTGATGTCGACTCAGAAGGGACAGCCGTTAATCGCGGCGAACCGCGCGTAGACGAGTGAGAGTAACGCCGCCGGTACAAGCCCGGATTCCTCGCATGCGGCGTACAACTCTATCGCGGCTTTCAGAATGCCGGGGCGGGGCGCCAAAACCTTGGTCGGGTTCAGAACACCACCGTAGTTTTCGCGTTAGTACGTAAAGATTGAAGAGAGGATCGGATCATCGCCTTCGTCCTCGATCTCGGAGATGCGCGGCATGTTTGGAAACCTTCCCTGGCGTATGCCCGCAGACGGAAGCGCAGGACGTACCGACATATTTCGGATGCGCGCCCAACCCTCTTCAAGCGACACAAGATAGAAGTAGATATTCGATCCCTGGCACGGGGGATTGCCGCCGCTTCGTATGCCCTCTAAAACCCGCACCATGGCACATGCGGTACCAATGACGGATGACGCTATTTCCGACGCGTCAGAATTGCTGCGTACAGGACACTTGGTCGCCTTCCCGACCGAAACTGTCTACGGCTTGGGCGCAAATGCGTTGGACGATACCGCGGTGGCCAGAATTTATGCAGCGAAGAACCGGCCGCAGTTCAATCCACTGATCGTGCACCTGCCAGACGTACCCGCGGTGTCCAATTACGCGATCATGGACGCTCGCGCAGAACAGATTGCAGAGGCGCTCTGGCCCGGTCCACTCAGCCTGGTGCTACCGCGAACGGGTAACTGCCCGCTCTCGCCCCTGGTGAGCGCTGGGCTCGAGACTGTGGCACTGCGCGTCCCCGCGAGCGAATCGGCAAACCGACTGCTGCGAACGGCAGAGGTACCGGTTGCAGCCCCCAGTGCGAACAAATCCGGCATGTTGAGCCCGACCGAAGCGCAACACGTTGCCGACGCCTTCGTCGACGAGGTGGCGCTCGTACTTGACGGCGGGGCGTGCCCTGTCGGCCTCGAATCGACGGTGCTTGACCTGTCGACCGATCAGCCGACTCTGCTCCGCGCCGGCGGAACTCCCTTGGAGATTCTGAGCGAGGTTCTCGATGCGCCCGTCGCCATTGCGGGCCACGACAATGTCGCCCCCAAGTCCCCCGGCATGCTATCGCGCCACTACGCACCACGAACACCGCTGCGCATGAACGCCGAGAATGGAGAAGACGGCGAAGCGCTGCTCGGTTTCGGTTCGCCGGTTGCCGGCGAGGACGCCAATCTCAGCCTCAATGGAGACACTGTTGAAGCTGCGGCAAATCTGTTCCGCATGCTGCATGCGCTGGACGCCGAGGGTCATACCGGTATCGCCGTCCGGCCCATTCCAGAGGACGGCCTCGGCCGCGCGATCAACGATCGCCTTCGGCGTGCAGAATTGGGTTAGGTCCTGCCCGACCCCTCTGCGTACATCATTTCGGAGCTTTGCTAGTGATAGCTGCCGTGAACGATCTGTTCCCGCATGCCAGTGTCGTAATCCATCTCCTTATGAATCAGGGTCGTTGTGAAAGGAAAGATTCCGCCACGGGTTAGCCCTTTGCGATCAAGTGCCGCCCAAGCACCCCGGTTGAAGAGGCCCGTTGCATCCTTCGTCAGGACGACCCCACTCCCGACGTGAGAGTGATCCCCATGCGGGCGCGGAATATGGTTGAGCTTGACTTCGCCGTCGTTCTCGCCGTCTTCGGCGATGTCCGTGGCGGCAAATTCCTGCATGATCGCCAAAGTTTTGAACTGTAGCTTGTTAAATTTATTCGGATTGCGTTTCGGCAGCATCGATTTCGTCCGCATTGGCGCAGCGGGTCTGGCAACAAGGCGCGGCGCTCTGTATAGAAATGACCAAAGCCTTCAAGGAATCACAAACAGTTTTTGCAGGGGGAGGAATTCGACATGCGTCTCATCGTG
>MDTD01036339.1_pt1 | contig 12880 bp, 15 predicted proteins | sample 811221 | NCBI WGS metagenome assembly MDTD01 (sample SAMN05326646, study PRJNA326480) | marine metagenome | isolation source: seawater | place: Pacific Ocean: South West | collected 2011 | reverse complement strand
TCCTGGGTCGGCTTGTTGTAGTAGGGAGTAACCAGCAAAGCGGCATCGGCGCCGACGCTGCGAGCGGCTTCGGTCAGCTCAACGGCTTCGCGCGTGGAGTTGGCCCCGGTACCGGCAATCACCGGGATACGGCCGGCGACCTGCTGCACAACGCGGCGAATGGCTTCCTTGTGCTCAGCCATGTCCAGAGTAGCGGACTCACCTGAGGTACCTACCGCAACAATGCCGTCGGTACCCTTTTCCAGGTGGAAGTCGATCAGGCGCTCCAGAGCCTGCCAATCCAGGTCTCCGTTTGAATCCATGGGTGTAACCAGCGCCACCAGACTGCCCGAGATCATGCAACTCTCCACTTGGAACAATAAACGACAATGGTACTTTCGCCCCGCAGCCAGTACAAGCGACGGGCCGATTAATTGCACATGCCGGCGGCAGGTACTCAAGCGCCCTGGCAGCAGAAGCGCAGCGCATCAGACAAAAGCGCCAGGGCATGCAGCACGGGCAGTTGCCCCGCTTCCGGCAGGCTGGGACAATAGACGCTTGTCTATCGCGCCCACAAGGCGCTTCCGTGAACTAGAGGATCACCATGTCCACCCAACCGGGTCAACGCGAGCAATATCTGGTCATTAACGTCATGGGCCAGGAAACCACATCGCTGGCCAGCCTGTTGACCCGCCTGTGCACCGAGCATCGCTGCCAGATTGTCAGCAGCCGCATGAGTCGCCACGGCAGCTGCGCCGTATTGTTGCTGCAGGTCAGCGGCAACTGGGACGCTCTGGCTCGACTGGAAACCCTGCTGCCGCCGCTGGCCAAGCGCGAACACATCCTGCTCTCGATGTCGCGTAGCCACAGCCTGGACGAGCGCCCGCAGGCCCTGCCCTACAACGTCTTTGTGACCGCCGCCCAACGCCCGGAGCTGGTCGGTGAGCTGTGCAACTTCTTCCAGCAGCTGAGCATCGACATTGAGGAGCTGCAGAGCTTCACCTATCAGGCCCAGCACACCGGCACCCCCATGCTCAACCTGACGCTGACCATCGCCATCCCGGCGCAGACCCAGCTGAGCTGGCTGCGCGAACAGTTTCTGGACTTTTGCGACGAACTGAATCTGGACGCAGTGATCGAACCCTGGCGTCCACTGCACTGATATTTGACAAGGAGACCGCCCATGTCCGTTGAACTGAATCAGCCCATCCCCGACTTCAGCGCCAGCGCTACCGGCGACCAGACCGTCACGCCTGCCAGCCTGGCCGGCAAAAAGGTAGTCATTTACTTCTACCCCAAAGACAACACCCCGGGCTGCACCACCGAAGGTCAGGATTTTCGTGACAACCACGAGGCCGTTACCGAGGCCGGCGCCGTGATCTATGGCGTCTCGCGCGACAGCCTGCGCACACACACCAATTTCAAGACCAAGCATGAGTTTCCGTTCGAGCTGATCAGCGACCCGGACGAATCATTCTGCCGCCTGTTCGACGTGATCAAGCCCAAGAAGCTCTACGGTAAGGAATACGAAGGGATCGAGCGCAGCACCTTTGTGTTCGACGAACAAGGCGTGCTGCGTCATGAGTGGCGCAAGGTAAAGGTGCCGGGGCATGTTGCCGAGGTACTGGCAGCAGTCCAGGCGCTGTAATCTGCTACAGCGCCTGATTGGCGGCGCTCAGGCCTGCTCGGCCTGGGCGTCGTGCGCCGCCTCCAGCCCACGCGGCCAGGCATAGAGCACGGCCTTGAACAGGGTCGCCAGCGGGATAGCGAAGAACACTCCCCAGAAGCCCCACAGCCCGCCAAAGATCAGCACGGCCGCGATAATCGCAACCGGGTGCAGGTTCACCGCCTCGGAGAACAGGATGGGCACCAGCACGTTACCGTCCAGCGCCTGAATCACCGCATAAACGATCATCAGCAGCATGAACTCGTTACCCAGCCCCCACTGGAACAGGCCGATCAGCGCCACCGGAATGGTCACCACCGTAGCGCCGATGTAGGGCACCAGCACCGACAACCCCACCAGCACTGCCAGCAACGCCGCGTAGTTGACCCCCAGAATGGCGAAGGAAATATAGGTCACCGCGCCAACGATCAAAATCTCCACCGCCTTGCCGCGAATATAGTTGGCAATCTGCTGATTCATCTCATTCCACACCACCCGCATCAGCCGACGCTCACGCGGCAGGTGGCTAACAGTCCAGGCCGTCAGGGTCTGGCTGTCCTTGAGGAAGAAAAACACCAGAATCGGCACCAGCACCAGATACACCAGCACGGTCACCACCACCGGCAGGCTGGCCAGCGACTGCGACAGCGCCCATTGCCCGAAGGCACCCACCTCACCGTTGATGGAGTTCATCAGGCGCTCGATCTGCGCCTCGGAGATAAACGAGGGGTATTCTTCAGGCAGGTGCAGCAACTGAGCACGCCACTCACCCAGCATGCGCGGCAGCTCATTGAACAGGTTGAGCATCTGCTTCCAGACCAGCGGAATCACCACGCCAAACAGCGCCGCCAACGCGCCCAGGAACAGCAGAAAGACAATCCACACCGCCAGCGAATGCGGCAACCAACGCTGCAGGCGCGTCACCAGCCCCTGCAGCAGGTAGGCCAACACGACACCCGTGAGTAGCGGCGCCAACTTATCGCCAAAAGAAATGACGATCGCAAAGCCCAGCGCCAGCACCACTGCCAGCACGACCGCTTCTTCATCAGAGAAATAACGCTGAACCCAGCCCTGAAAGACTTTTAACATGTGAATTAATCTGCTTTACGCAACCAATAGTGAAATTCGCCGTCCAAGACACGGGCCTCAAGCAAGTGATTTCCGGACAGTTCCGCGAAGCGTTGAAAGTCCCGCTCGGAACCGGCATCGGTAGCCATTACATGCAACGTCTGGCCTGCTAACATGCTGTTCAGCGCCTGCTTGGCCTTCAGCAGGGGTAGCGGACAGCTGAGTCCACGGGCGTCAACAACAGCATCGATGGGCAGATCAACAGGCATGCAAGGGCTCCACGGCAAGTGGGCGACAGTATAGCCTTGCAGGCGCTCCCCTCTACAACAGCCAGACCCGGTATGAGACAAAAATGATGCAAGAAACCATGTCCGCGAAACGTCTGCTGGCTGCGGCGCTACTGGTCGGCACACTCGGCCTGCCCGCAACTCCCGGCGCCAGTGCGGATGAATTCAACCTGCCCTCGCTGGGCGACACCAGCTCGTCAATGATGTCGCGCGAGCAGGAGTATCAACTCGGCCGCACCTGGCTGACCATGCTGCGCGGCGCCGTGCCCACCCTGGACGACCCGCAACTCAAGGACTTTGTCGAAGAACGCACCTACCGCCTGGCCGAAACCAGCCAGCTAAGTGATCGGCGCCTGGCCTTTATCCTGATCGATAGCCCGCAACTCAACGCCTTTGCCGCTCCCGGCGGCGTCGTTGGCGTTAACGGCGGCCTGTTTCTGCACGCCCAGAGCGAGGCCGAATTCGCCTCGGTCATGGCGCACGAACTGGCGCACTTGTCTCAGCGCCACTTTGCCCGCGGCCTGGAACAGCAACAACGCATGCAGGTGCCTTTCATGACTGCGATGCTGGCATCAATCGTGTTGGCAGCCGCAGGCGGCGGCGACGCAGGCTTCGCGGCACTGGCCTCAACACAAGCCGCCGCCATCCAGGAGCAGCGACGCTTCTCCCGACAGAACGAACAGGAGGCCGACCGCATTGGCCTGGTCAACCTGGAACGTGCCGGCTATGACCCCAAATCCATGCCGACCATGTTCGAGCGGCTGGCCCAACTGAGCCGCTACGACAGCAACCCGCCCGAGTTTCTACTCACCCACCCAGTCAGCCAGTCACGTATGGCAGACACTCGCAACCGTGCCGACCAGCTGCCTGCCGGCGGCGAAACCGACACCCTTGAATACCAGTTGATGCGGGCCCGCGTGCAACTCAAATACGAGCAGAGCCCAGGCCTGTCGGCCAAGCGCTTCCGCGCTCTGCTGGACGACCACGACGGCAACCACGATGCGGCTCGCTATGGCCTGGCGTTGGCGCTGTCGCGCAGCGGCCAGCATGACGAGGCAAACGAGGCCCTTGCACCACTACTGGCAGAGAGCCCGAACAGCCGGCTGTTTAACCTGGCTCAGATTGAGTTGGACACCAACGCTGGCCGGCTTGCCCAGGCACTGGAGCGCACGCATACCATGCAGCAGCGCTTTCCCAATAACTTCCCGCTGGATTTTGCCGAAGCAGACCTGCTGCTCAAACAGCAGCAGTACGCCGAGGCTGAACGCGCCATTGATCGCCTAGCCAGCCGCCGCGATGATGACCCGGACGTGTGGTATCTGGCAGCGGAGATTCGTGGCCTAGCGGGCAATATTCTCGGCGTCCATCTGGCCCGTGCGCACTACTTCAAGCTGACCGGTGATCTGCAGCAGGCAGAGCAGCAATTGACCCTGGCACTGGAGCGCGCCGGTGGCAATTTTGTTACCACCTCGCGCATCAAGGAGCAGCAAAACGCCCTGCGCCGCCAACGCGCCCTGGTTGAATCCATGTAAGCACCGGGAAAGTACCCCCATAAAGCAACACAGCCGCCCTAGGGCGGCTGTGTTGTGTCAGGCGTTGCCTTTGGCGGCGAGGTTTGCGTTACGGGTAAAGTCCAGCATGCGATCCAGCGGCCTGACGGCCTTGGGAATCAGGTCGGGGTCCACATGGATCTCATCGGCGCCGGTCTCCAGCGCAGCCAGCACGCGCGGCAGGGTGTTCATCGCCATCCACGGGCAGTGCGCGCAGCTGCGACAGGTCGCTCCGTTGCCGGCCGTTGGTGCCTCGATCAGCAAACGGTCTGGCGCGGCCTGCTGCATCTTGTAGAAGATGCCGCGGTCCGTTGCCACGATAAACGTCGGGTTCGGCAAGTCACGGGTAGCCTGAATCAGTTGGCTGGTCGAGCCAACCACGTCTGCCAACTCCACCACCGCCTGGGGCGATTCCGGATGCACCAGAATGGCTGCCTCGGGGTGCACCTTGCGCAGATCTTCGAGCACCTTGGCCTTGAACTCCTCGTGCACGATACAGGAGCCTTGCCACAGCAGCATATCGGCACCGGTTTCACGCTGGATGTAGTTACCCAGGTGCTGGTCCGGAGCCCAGAGAATCTTTTCACCCTTGTCGATCAGGTGCTCGACAATCGGCAGTGCGCAGCTGGAGGTAACCACCCAATCAGCCCGCGCCTTTACCGCCGCCGAGGTATTGGCGTACACCACCACGGTGCGGTCGGGATGCTGATCGCAAAAAGCCGAAAACTCGTCAATCTGACAGCCCAGGTCCAGCGAACAGGTCGCGTCCAGAGTCGGCATCAGAACGCGCTTGTGCGGGCTGAGAATCTTGGAGGTCTCGCCCATAAAACGCACACCAGCCACGATCAGCGTGGTTGCCTCGTGGTCACGCCCAAAACGGGCCATCTCCAGCGAGTCAGACACGCACCCACCGGTCTCTTCGGCCAGCTCCTGCAGCAGCGGGTCGGTGTAGTAGTGGGCAACCAATACAGCGTTATGCGCTTTCAGCGCAGCGGCAATGCGGGCCTTGTAGTCGGCCTTCTCGGCATCACTCAATGGCGCAGGCGCCTTGGCGTCCAGGTGCGCCTGTACCAGCAGACGCTCTGAAATCTGGGACATGTTTCAACCCATCAGGAACAACGGAACGGGCGATTGTAGCACGATCACCGTGCCGCCTATCCAGCGATCTCCAGCACGGGCGAACAAGCAAGACAACGCAGTGCAAGCAAGCACAGATGCGACGATAAGCAAAAACAGGAGAGATGGTATTACCAGGTGGCCGGGAATGGCCAGAGGGGAAATCCAGAGTGGTGGGTCGTGTAGGATTCGAACCTACGACCAATTGGTTAAAAGCCAACTGCTCTACCAACTGAGCTAACGACCCCCTGCTGGAAGCGCGCTATATTACTGATTTACCGAGGAAACTCAAGCCCTTTTTTACATCTGCGTTAAATTTAACGCTGATAGCGGGTCGCATCGGGTACGCCAGCAGCGGCAAAGCCCGCAGCGCGCAGGCGGCAGCTGTCGCAGACACCACAGGCGCGCCCCTGCTCATCCGCCTGATAGCAGGACACCGTCTGGCTGTAATCGACGCCCAGCGCCTGGCCGGCCTGAATGATCTGCGCCTTGCTCAGGTGCTGCAACGGCGCCCGGATACAAAACCCCTCGCCCTCCACTCCGGCACGGGTCGCCAGGTTGGCCAGCCGCTCAAAGGCCTCAACAAAGGCCGGGCGGCAGTCGGGGTAGCCCGAGTAATCCACGGCGTTAACGCCAATGTAGATATCCCGCGCCTCCAATACCTCCGCCCAACCCAGAGCAAGCGCGAGAAACAACGTATTGCGTGCCGGCACGTAGGTGACCGGAATACCCTGCTGGGGCCCCTCGGGCACGGCAATGGCGTCGTCGGTCAACGCCGAGCCGCCGATACCGTTGAGGTTCATATCGATCACCTTGTGCTCGACCACACCGGCAGCGCTCGCCACACGCTCGGCTGCTGCCAGCTCCGCCCGGTGACGCTGGCCGTAGTCGAAACTCATGGTGTAACAGGCCAGGCCCTCGGCCTGCGCCATGGCCAGCACCGTCGCCGAGTCCAGCCCGCCAGACAGCAGTACGACGGCGCGAGCAGATGAATCAGGCTTGGCAGACATGGAGAGCACTCGATAGAAACGTAAACCGGGGGCAAAAGCCCCCGGCGGAAGATCAGTTCAGGCTGCTGAGCTCGCGCCCGGCCAGCTGCGCGGCGGAGGAGTCAGGGTACTTGCTGATGACCTGCTGAAACAGCTCGCGCGCCTTGTCATCTCGACCCAGGCGGCGCTCGACATCACCGAGCTTGTACATTGCATCCGACTCCTTGCGGTGGTCGGGATAGCGGCTGATGACCTGAGCAAAGGCCCGGCCTGCGGACTCAAGGTCAGACTGGACCAGATACACTTCACCCAGCCAGTATTGCGCATTACCCGCGTACTGACTGTCGGGGTAACGGCGCAGGAATGCGGTAAAGGCCTGCGCGGCCTTTTCAAAATCGCGCGCCTTGACCAGATCAAAGGACGCGTCGTACATCAGTTTTTCGCGCTCCGGGTCCGGCGGCGCGGCAGAAGCTCCCGCATTGGCGGCGGGCTCCTGGGTGTCAGCAACCTCCGGGCCTGCCCCGCCACTGCCCGAAGCAGGTGCGCTGTTCATGCCAGACAGACGGCTGTCGATATCTTTGTAACGGTCAAGCTGATCCTGTTCCATCTGCTTGATCTTGTAGCTCTGCTCTTCGAGCATGCCACGCAGCAGCGTTACTTCCTGCTGCAACTGATACAGCTGCTGAAACAGCTGGCCTTCACTGGAAAGGCCAGCCTGGGTCTGTTGGGTCACCGAGGAGCCCTGATACACGGCATTCGAGCCATTGTTCGAACTGCCTTCCATCACTGGAACCTGTGCCATTGCCGCCAATGGCGACAGGGCAAAGGCAACCAGTACTCCTCTGTAACCCTTCATACGACCTCGTCTCTTACTTGCGCAGCTCTACGCGGCGGTTCTGAGCCATGGCTTCCTCGCTGGAACCCATCGCTGCCGGCTTCTCTTCACCGTAGGATACCAGTTCCAGTTGAGCCGGGGACACACCCTGCAGAACCAGGTAACGCTGAACGGAAGCAGCACGACGCTCGCCCAGAGCCATGTTGTACTCGCGAGTGCCACGCTCGTCAGTGTGACCTTCCAGGACAACACGGTTGCCAGCGGACTTCAGGTCCTTGGCGTGTACGTCCAGAGCGCGCATGGCTTCCGGCTTCAGCTCGGAGCTGTCGTACTCGAAGTAGAAGGTGGTGATAGCGCGCAGAGCAGCTTCTTCGCTGTTCATGCCGCTGTTGGAACCTGCACCGGAAGTACCAGCGCCGTAGCCTGCGTTCGGGTCAACTGCACCAGCGCCAGAGGTGTCGCCACCCTTGGAGGAACAGCCTACAACCACGCCGAACGCGACAACCAGAGCAGCGGCTTTGCCAAACTTGATAACTTGCATCATGAACTCCTATTAACCCCATATGGTTTAGTGTTGGTGCGCCCTATGGCAGGTATGGGGACCATGAAGGTACGCGCAGGTCGGTGAACTGTGTCGGAATCTCCGACCGCGCACGCCCGTTTGTAGATACCAGCATGAGTACGCCCCGTCCCTGTTGACGGGTAGCATAAATTAACATAGCGCCATTGGGTGAGACGGTTGGCGACTCATCCAGCGACGTTTCTGTTAAAACTCTCAAATTCCCGCGCTCAAGGTCCTGCGTGGCAATCTGAAAATTACGGTAGCCCTCCTGACGGTGCACCATAACCATGGTACGGCCATCAACGGACAGCTTGGCGTTGGCATTGTAGTTGCCAACAAAGGTCAGGCGCTCAGGCGAGCCAGAGCCCAAACTCTGCTTATATATTTGTGGACGGCCACCACGATCGGAGGTGAATACGATCGTATTGTTATCCATCCAGGTCGGCTCTGTATCAATCGCGAAATGATTGGTAACACGACGCAACTGTTTGCTGGCCAACTCCATTACATAGATTTCGGGGTTGCCGTCTCGCGACAGCACAAAGGCCAGGCGATTGCCGTCCGGAGACCAAGCAGGCGCGCCATTCAACCCTTCAAAGCTGCTCACCCGCTCGCGGCGGCCGGTGCGAATGTAGTGCACATAAATCTCGGGCCGACGTGACTCAAAGGACACATAGGCAATGCGCTCACCATCCGGCGAGTAGCTCGGGCTCAGAATCGGTTCACGCGACTGCAGCAGCGTCACAGCGCGCGCGCCGTCGTAATCGCTGCGCTGCAGGGTGTAACGGGTGTTATCGACCGAGAAGCGCTCAGCCGCCACATACAGGAGCTTGGTATTGAAGGCGCCCTGAATACCGGTCAGCTCCTTGAATACCTCGTCGCTCAGGTGGTGAGCAATGTCGCGCAGTTGTGTACGTGTGCCGCTGATCGAACGCGACAGCAGCACTTCTTCCCGCGCCACGCTGTACAGACTATAGGTGAGATCCAGGTTCTCGCCACCGGTGCTGTTCACCTGCCCTACTACCACGTAATCGGCACCAATCATGCGCCAGTCGCGGGCGTTGATCTCTTCACCGCGCACCGGATAGCTCAGCATGTTATTACGCTCCAGCGGCGCAAACATGCCGCTGTTGCGCAGGTCGTTACCGACGATCTGCGCCATATCCTCAGACAGTGGCGCACTGCCCTGCCAACCGAAGGGTACTACCGCAATCGGCGTTGCCTTGTCGGTGCCCTTGGTAATTTCAATGGCGTCCTGGGCCAGCAGCAGCTGGCTCACGCACAGGGCAACAATGCCCGCAAATACTTGACTCAGTCTTTTCATCAGAATGACAGATCCTCTGGTCTGAAGCGCAGGTTACGCTGACGGTACAGGCGATTGAACTCCGCAGGGTTCTCGCTCGACAGTTGCTGCATTTCCGGGATGCGCCCCACGTTCTTCACCGCCTGCACGGCAGACTGATCAAAACCCGGGTCGCCGCTTGAGCGAATCACCACCGCATCGGTGATCTGCCCTGTCGGCAACATACTCAGACGCACTTCCACCACCATGCCGTTGCGTGCAGTCGGCGGGCGGCGCCACTGCTGACTCACATAACGACGAATAACATCATCAAAGCTGGCCGCCACCTGATCACCAATGCGATCAGCCTGCGCCTGCTGGTATTCGGTCTCTTCACCGAGCAGCTCGTTCAGTGCGCTGGCCTTGGCAGCCTCGCGCTCACGCTGCTCGCGGGCGACACGCTCTTGCTCACGGCGACGCTCGGCTTCTTGCGCGGCCTTGCGCTCGGCCTCTTCTGCTGCCTTGCGTCGAGCCTCTTCCTGTTCCTTGCGACGCGCCTCTTCCTCAGCCTTCTTGCGCTCTGCCTCGGCGGCGGCGCGCTCGCGGGCGGCCTGCGCCTCTGCGGCTTTTCTCGCTTCTTCCGCCTGCCGGCGTTCGGCGGCAGCAGCGGCATCGGCGGCTTTCTGTTCGGCTTCTGCCTCTGCCTGGCGCTCAGCCTCTGCGGCCTTACGCTGCGCCTCGGCCTCAGCCTGACGCGCCTGCTCTGCCTGGGCGGCCCTGGCCGCCTCGGCAGCCTGCTGCTGTTCGCGCTGTTTCTCCAGCGCTTCTTCATCTGCACGCGGCGAGCGCGATTGCTGCGCCTCGCCGGCGATCTTCTGATCGGTCGGCGTGGTACTGGGACTCATCGAGTCCAGCTGCACCAGCGTCGCCTGCACAATCGGCCTGGCCGGCTCGAATTCCGGCGCACTGCTGAACGAGGCGAACAGCAGTATCGCCACCAGCAGGTGCAGTCCAACCGCCTTCAGCAGCGGGGACGAATAACGCTCCGAGGCTGCCGGTCGGTATTGATATCGCGTGCTCACGGCGCCTCGGTAATCAAGCCTACGTTGGGCACACCCGCTTGCTGCAGGGCGCCCATGGCGGTCACGACCACGCCGTAGTTGGCGTTCTTGTCACCACGGATGTACACCAGCGTATCGGGCTTGGCGCGCATGATCTTGGTCACACCTTCGGTCATCGCTTCCAGAGAGACAGCACTGTCGGAGTGATTCTCCGTATCCACTGCCTCGCCCAAATTCCAGTAATAGGTGCCATCGGCCAGCACGGACAAGGTCAGCACCTGCTGATTGCTGTCGCTGGGCAGCACTTCGCTGGACACCTGCGGCAGGTCAACCTTGACGCCCTGGTTCAACATTGGCGCGGTCACCATGAAAATCACCAGCAGTACCAGCATCACGTCGATGTAAGGCACCACGTTCATTTCTGCGACCGGTTTACGCTTCTCGCGACGCCTGTGCATATGCATGCTCATAGCGGCCTCCGCTTACTCCTCGCGCGCGTGAACGCGGCGATGCAGGATGCTGGAAAACTCTTCAGCAAAGGTGTAATACCGGCCAATCAACATTTCCGAGCGAGCCGAGAAACGGTTGTAGGCAACCACCGCCGGAATCGCGGCAAACAGACCAATGGCCGTCGCCACCAGCGCCTCGGCGATACCCGGCGCTACCGTTGCCAGCGTTGCCTGCTGAACCGTGGCCAGGCCGCGGAACGAGTTCATGATGCCCCACACGGTACCGAACAGGCCGACATAAGGGCTGGTCGAGCCTACGGTCGCCAGGAACGGCAGGTGCTGCTCCAGCTTTTCTTCCTCACGCGAAATCGCTACGCGCATCGAGCGCTGCACCGCATCCATCACCGCATCCGGATCGACACCGGACTGTTGACGCATGCGCGAAAATTCCTTGAAGCCGGCGCGGAAAATCTGCTCCAAGCCAGAGTTCTCGTCCGGCGACCCCGTCACCTGGCGATACAGCTGGGACAGGTCCACACCAGACCAGAAACGGTCTTCAAAATCGTCCAGGGCATTTTTTGCCGAGCGCATGACACTGCTGCGCTGAAAGATCATTACCCACGACACTACCGATGCTGCCAGCAGGGTCAGCATCACCAGCTGCACCAGCACACTTGCGCCGGACACCAGGTGCCATATCGACATTTGATCAGCCTGCACGCTTTGCTACTCCTCGCAATCTCATACGATCTTTAGGTTTACTCGTCACGCCCAGGGCCACTGCTACGGAATGCGTCACGCAAATTGTCCGGAATGGCCCGGGGACGGTACTGGTCAGCACTCACACAGGCGACCAGTACATCACCCTCACACAACAAATCTCCCGCCCGAGTTACTCTCTGGCGGAAACGAATACTTGCTCGCTTGGTTTCCAAGACAGTCGCAGTTACGACAAGTTCATCGTCCAGACGTGCAGGCGCGTGATAGCGTGCCGTGACAGAGTGCACAACAAAAATGACGTTTTCTCTCTGCAGAGCGCTTTGATCAAAGCCGAGAGTGCGGACCAGCTCCGTCCGCGCACGCTCCATAAACTTCAGGTAATTGACGTAGTAGACGATGCCGCCGGCATCGGTATCTTCAAAGTAGACGCGGGCTTTCAGCTCGAACGGCGGCCCAGAACGTTCAACGCGCATAATGTAGAGCCAAGCTGGGGTTTTGCATAGTGGGTTTACTCGCTATTTGCAAAAATATTTTTCAGGGCGAATCCGGCGCATTAGGATCGTCGAACAGGTCCGCAGAGGCACGGCTCATGCGGGCTGGCAGGTTCAGGCCAAAATGCTGGTAGGCATGACGGGTGACCACCCGGCCGCGCGGGGTGCGCATGATGAAACCCTGCTGAATCAGGTAGGGCTCCAGCACATCCTCGATGGTATGACGCTCTTCGCTGATGGACGCGGCGAGGTTGTCGATACCCACCGGGCCACCGTCAAACTTATCGATCATGGTCAGCAGCAGGCGGCGGTCCATATGATCAAAGCCCTGCTCATCCACATCCAGCAGATTCAGCGCTTGATCGGCCACCTCAGCGCTGATCACGCCGGCGCTGCGCACCTCAGCGAAATCGCGCACTCGGCGCAGCAGGCGATTGGCGATTCGCGGCGTACCGCGTGAGCGGCGCGCGATCTCACGGGCGCCGCCGTCATCCATCTGCAAACCGAGAATGCCCGCCGAACGCGCCACAATGGTAGACAGGTCCGCAACCGAGTAGAACTCCAGGCGCTGGACGATACCGAAGCGATCACGCAGGGGGTTGGTCAGCATGCCGGCGCGGGTGGTAGCACCGACCAGAGTAAAGGGAGGGAGGTCCAGTTTGATCGAGCGCGCGGCCGGGCCCTCACCGATCATGATGTCGAGCTGGTAGTCCTCCATCGCCGGATACAGGATCTCCTCCACCACCGGGCTGAGACGATGGATCTAGTCGACGAACAGCACATCGTGGGGTTCCAGGTTGGTCAGCAGCGCGGCGAGATCGCCCG
>MDTD01182513.1_pt1 | contig 12881 bp, 8 predicted proteins | sample 811221 | NCBI WGS metagenome assembly MDTD01 (sample SAMN05326646, study PRJNA326480) | marine metagenome | isolation source: seawater | place: Pacific Ocean: South West | collected 2011 | reverse complement strand
CATGTGGAAAGAAATATCATCTACCTCGGGAATTCCAATCATCATCAATTTACCGCCGGGCTTGAGCAGTTTCAATGCACTATCAACCGCGCTCTGTTCTCCGCAACACTCAAAGACACAGTCAAGCAATCCAGGCTCCTGTGCAATAATTTCCGATTCGATATCATCTTTTTCAGGGTTACCGGTCCAGGTGGCGCCAAGTTGTTCGGCCAGCGCCAAACGGTCATCCAGCGGATCAGTGACATAAACTTTCGCCGCGCCCTGTGCCAGAGCCGGGAGCATAACACTAAGTCCGATTGGACCGGATCCGAGGATGCCGATCTTCGCTCCCTGCATCGGAACGGACTTTTTCACTGCATAGACCCCGATTGAGAGAGGCTCGGAAAGCGCCGCTTCATCATCAGACATCCCGTCTTTGATCTTAATACAGCTGGTTTCCGGCATAACAATATATTCTGAAAGGCAACCTTCCAATTGCCCGGGACAGCCAAGGAAAAGCAGTTTGCGGCAGGTGTGATGCCGCCCGATCCGGCACTGGTCGCATTCCCAGCACGGAGTAGCCGGTTCGACCGCAATCCGGTCACCCGGTTTTACTGCTGTGACCTGAGGGCCGACAGCCTCAACGATTCCGGCACCTTCGTGTCCGACCGTAAAAGGATATTCAACCACCTGTGACCCAATCTTACCGGTCGTATAGTAATGCACATCCGAACCGCATACCCCGACCGAAGTCATGCGAATAAGCACATCTTTAGCGTCCTTGATTTCAGGGGTTGGCACGTCCATCATTTCCATCTGACGGATCCCGGTCAGTTGCATCGCTTTCATAGAAAAAATCCTTTTTTTTCAGTTTACAGTTCACAGTTGTCAGTTGACAGCAAAACTTGACAGAGAACACTGCGCTGATATTAATTGATATTTAATTTGAACAGCTTTACATTACAACCTTTTTTATAAAAATTCATCCCGGCAAATTTAAAATTCATATAATCCAAGCCCGTCAGCCCACTCAGTCTAACTGTAGACTGTGGACTGAGGACTGTGGACTATTTATTTACACATCAAATATCTTACCCGGGTTCAGGATGTTGTTCGGGTCGAAGGCGCGTTTTACCGCACGCAGCATGTTGATGTACTCTTCGGATACCACCTGAGTCATATATTTCTTGCGTTTACAGCCAACGCCGTGTTCTCCGGACAAACGACCACCGAGTTCACGTATGGTCTTGTAGATATCATTGAGGATGATCGGCTGCATTTCAGCCCACTTTGCATCGTCCCAATCCTTACGGCAAAGGGTACGGGCGTGAATGTTGCCGTCTCCGGCGTGACCGAAACAGGGGATCTGGACCTCATATTTTGCCGCGATTTCTTCCAGGCTGGCAATAGCCGCCGGAATTGCCGAGGGAGGCACCACGATATCGTCGTTAAACTGACGTTTTTCGATTAAACTGAACGCCTCGGCAATGTTCCGGCGCACTTTCCAGATACGTTCGGAAGTTGACGGGTTGTCGGCCACATAAACTTCAAGCGCTCCGGCTTCCTGGCAGAACTTACCGATAGTGATGTATTCATTTTCGATCTGGTCACGGTCATTGCCGTCAACTGAGATCAACAGCATCGCGCCGCAATCCTCGTAAGGCAGAGTCTCGTTCAGGTATTCGCACGCGGCCTGGACCGAATGCTTATCCATAAATTCGATAGAGGTGGGAATAATACCGCCTTCAGTCATGATCTTCGGAACCGCGCTGATAGCTTCATCGCTGGTCTTGAAAAGACAGAGTAAATCGGCCTGAATCTTCGGCAGCGGAATCAGTTTCAGGATGATCTTGGTGAAAACACCAAGGGTACCTTCGGACCCGACCATCAACTGGACCATATTGTAACCGGTAACGTCTTTGACCAGCTTGCCGCCGAGTTCGACGATCTCTCCGGTCGGAGTAACATTTTCCAGTCCCAGTACGTAACGCGAGGTAACGCCATACTTGACGGCTTTACCACCGCCGGCATTTTCCGCCACATTACCGCCGATAAAACAGGTTTCCAAACTCATCGGGTAACCGGCATAAAACAGTCCGAATTGCGCGATGTGTTCGTTGATATCATTAGCAACCACTCCGGGCTCAACCACGATCATCATATTTTCCTGATCGACTTCAAGAATCGAATTCATGCGGTCGACGCTCAGGACCAGTCCGCCGTACAACGGCACCGCGCCGCCGGAAAGACCGCTGCCCGCGCCGCGCGGGGTGACCGGGATGTTTTCCCGGTTGGCAAGTTTCATGATCGCGGAGATCTCCTCCGCGGTCCGGGGACGAATCGCCGCCGCCGGCATTTTTACATATTCGCCGGGAGTCTCGTCGTGCGAAAACTGCTCAAGGCGTTCCTCGTCATTATATATCACATACTGCTCGCCAACGATTTGTTTGAGTTCTTCAACGATGGCCGGAGTCAGTTCATTGTAAGTGTATTTGGTTTCGTTCAGCATGACACCTCTCCATTTCTGATTTTCTCGATCAGGGCCGGGACCACTTCAAACAGGTCGCCGACGATGCCGATGTCGGCCACTTTGAATATTTGCGCTTCAGGATCATTATTGATCGCGATAATGTTATCCGCAGTCTGCATTCCGGCCAACTGCTGGATCGCGCCGGATACGCCGACCGATACACACAGTTTCGGATTGATTGTTTTTCCACTGAGTCCAACCTGGTGCGGGTAGCTCAACCAGCCGCGGTCAACTACGTCACGGGTCGCGCCGAGAGCCGCTCCGAGCGCTTCGCACAGTTCATGGATCAGGGGCATATTTTCCGGACGCTTGATACCGCGTCCGACGATTACCACTTTTTCCGCATCCTGCAGTAACATTTCATCACAGGAGGCTTCGAAGGCGGTAACTTCAGTTTTCGACTTCAGCAGTTCAGCGTCAGGTTTGATTCTGATGATCTCGCCGGTACGCCCCGGCTGCGGAGTGGCCGGACGACCTGAGTGCGGACGAACCGTCGACATCTGCGGACGGCATTCCGGAGTCTTGATCGTCGCCATGATGTTACCGCCGATAGCCGGACGGGTCTGCAGCAGCAAGCCGGTATCTTCCTCGATATCCAGTTCTGTACAGTCGGCTGTGAGACCGGCATGGGCCGGCATCGCCGCGTAAGGCAGTACGGTACGACCGGTAGTAGTCGCAGCAGCGATGATAATTTCCGGTTCATACTTTTCTATCAAGTCGAGCAGGCAGGCGGTGTAGGGTTCGGGATTAAATGCCGCCAGTTCCGGCGCTTCAACGGCGTAAACGACATCGGCGCCGCATTCAACCAGACGGTTGAGTTCCGCGTCAGACAGCTCGGGGCCGATCTGGACGGCACAGAGACGACACTGTTTCTTTTCCGCCAGATCAGCGGCACGGTGCAGCAGTTCGAAAGAGACGGTTTCTATTTTACCATCAAACTGTTCTGAAAAAATCCATACATCAGACATTATATTACCTCCCTTTCCTGCAGGAAGCTGTAGAGGCGGTCGGCCGATTTGGCTACCGCGGCTTCATCCTCGGCGGTTTGCATTTCACATTCGCGGGTCACTTTCGGACGGAATATCTTGACCACGCGGGTCGGTGAACCTTTCAGACCGAGCAACTTGACGTCGAGTTTCATATCATCAAAAGTCAATACCGGCATTTCGGTTTCACGGGCGCGAATCTTACCGTTCAGAGTCGGCAGACGCGGATCGCTGACCTCTTTGACCACGGTTAAAAGTCCGGGCAATTCCATGCTGACAGTCTCTTCGCCATGTTCGACCAGACGGTTGAAAGTCAATTTGCCGTCGGTGTAATCCTGAACCCCGTTGACATAGGTGCCGAGCGGCATTTCCAGATAAGCGGCCATTTCCGGTCCTACCTGTCCGGTATCGCCGTCAGTGGCGCGTTCGCCGCAGATGATCAGGTCGATATCTCCCAAAGTTTTGACCGCTTCTGCCAACACATAGGCAGTGGCCCAGGTGTCTGACCCGGCAAAAGCGCGGTCACTGACCAGCACTGCGCTGTCGATACCCATGGCCAAAGCCTCTTTCAACGCACTTGCCGCCTGCGGCGGTCCCATGCTGACGGCGATGGTCTCGGCATCATAACGTTCTTTAAGAATCAACGCGGCCTCGATGGCGTACAAATCCAATGGATTGACGATCGATTCCACCCCGTCCCGAATAACGGTTCCGGTCTTTTCATCCATTTTGACCGAACGCGTTTCCGGTACCTGTTTAATCGGTACTACGATTCGCATTTTACTTCCTCTTGATTGTTTTTGAAGTTGGTTGCTATATGTAAATTATTGTTTATTGAAAAAGCCATCTGGCCAGGCCCGCGATATGTTCGCGCATTTTGGCTTCCGCTTTATCAGGATCATTTATCGCGGCGACCAGTTCAGAGTGGGTAACGGTTATCTCCCGGCGTTTGATACGCGGGGCAACGGCGCTGAGATCGGCCCGGATCAGCGAAGTCTGAAAGTTAAACTTAGCCAACTCTTTTTTGAGCGTTTCGCTACCGCATCGGTCAATAACAAACTGGTGAAAATTCTCGTCACTGCGAAATGCCTCGTTCCACTGTCCGGCCTGACGCGCCGCGTCGGTCACTTCCGCCAAACGCCGCAATTCCACGCGTTCTTCGTCATCCAGGCGCTCCACCGCGTTTTTGAATGCCAGTCCTTCGAGCACTTCACGAATCTCGAACATCTCCTTTACATCAGCCAGGGAAAAGCGCTTTACAAAAGTTCCCAGATTCGGAACAGACATCAGATACCCTTCACTGGCAAGGCGGCGGATAGCTTCGCGGATCGGGGTCCGGCTGACGCCGAACTCGGCCGCCAAATCCTGTTCGACAATCCGACTTTCCGGCGGCAGTTCGCCACTGGTAAGTTTGTCGCGCAGTTGTTTGCAGATATCCTCAATCCGCGTCTTCTTAGCCATTAAAAACATTCCTCTTGATTGTATTTTAATTGTATACAATAACCTTAAAAACATATTTTGTCAAGACTAAAAAAGGTTTTTCATGACAATTTTTGGTTAACCATTATTTTTCTGATAATAAGGGGTTGCTTTTTTTAAACGCATCATGTATACTTACAACTGTAAGCGTAATACAACTGTAAGAGATGATAACATGGTAACAACCGTCAGCAAATCCGGCAAAGGCAATCTGGAAGCAAAATATCCAGTTGTCTACAAGGACCTTCGGGGAAAGATAGAAAAAGGTATTTTGAGCGGAGCCCTGCCCAGCGCCAGGGAACTGGCTGCGGATTACGATGTTAATTTTATGACCGTCAACAAGGCGATCAAAAAACTGGAGTCTGACGGGCTGGTTACTTGCGTGCCGCGTAAAGGAACCTACATCAACCGCAGGTATTGCGTTGCCGCTTATTTCAATGACACCTGTCCAAATCTGTTACGGGTACCAATCTACAACGGCGTGGTGATGGCGGCGCAACAGTGTTTCATGGCACATAACTATCCTATGTATCTGGAAAGTCCTCCAGTCAAGCAAAGTAACACAGATTCGCTCATATCCAGAATTGACGGCATGCTGTTATTCTACAACGAAAACTTCCCAATGGATAATGAATTGATGAAACTGCCGTTCGTGAGGGTAATGGGTAACTCCGGCATCAATCTGGCCGGGGATTACGTCAGCTACGACAATGCAAAAGTCGGCCAGACGGCCGCGGACTATTTACACGGTCAGGGTTGCCGCAAAATAGCCTATATCGGCCCTCATGTCCGGGGTATATTCAATCAGCGCAGGGAAGCTTTCGCAGAACGGGTAAAATCAAACGGCAATCAATATATGGAATATCCTTTCAAATGGAATTTCGACTCTGCAAGTTTAAGTGTTCAGGTTGAAGCAATGCTTGATGCCCCGGAACAACCGGATGGAATATTTGCTCCCAACGACTCACTCATGTCCAGTATCTGCAACTTTCTTTACCGGCGTGGCATTGACCCTCTAAAGAAATATCGACTCATCGGTTGCGACAATGACATTTCATATAGAGGAATTGCCCCGGAAATGTTCCCGTCAATTGATCTCAGGGTGGAGGAAATCGGGAAACTGGCCGCGGAACAACTCATTAAACGGATGGAAAATCCCGAGTTGCCGAGTTACAAAGTTTTGCTTGAACCCAAGCTTATTGATGCAGATAATGATTCCGGCCAGGATATAAACCTGATCGGCTTGTACCAGTAAGAATAATAGGCTATTGCTGTCTCTTTGACACAATAATGGCTGAATTAAATATAATAATCAAATATATAAAATAAATCTTAATCAGGAGACTTATTCTTATGGGAAGAAAATTCTTTGCCGTTGGACTTCTCGTCGTTGCAACATTCATCAGTATCGCATCCCCTTATCTGGGCAAGGACGCTATCTGGCGCTGCCGCGAGGGACTGGTCTTTCATTTACTGGATGAAAGCGGCAAAGGGTTCGACCTCTCGATTGATATCCGGGATATGAACACCTATATGCAGGGTCCGCGCGAAGTGCTGATCTTAGTCAGCGGCCCCGGCGGCAATGTACTGGTCAACAAAGTAGTTCCGGATGACGGAATAATCAAAGGAGACTTCAAGCACAAAGACGGCATGGGCGACTTCTGGCAGGATGTGCGTTACCGTGAATTCCACCGCTTCCATTCTCCCGGCGGGACGCCTCCCGGCAAAACCCGCTCCCCATTGCTGAAAGATCCTTCCAGGATCGCCAAAAGAACAATAAATATAAAGGTTCCTCCTGCAGGAAAAGGCATTTACCGGATCGTCTTTGTCGCTTCGATGGATCATTTCATCTCAGTCACTCCGAACCGCAAGTTAACCACCGCGGTCAACCCCGGTCCGGGCCCGCTGTACATCCCGGAGAAGATGCTTGACAAATCATATCTATATATTCCATCCGGCACCAAAGACATTGCATTTATGATCAATGAAGAAGTGATGCCGTTCACCTATGCGGCCAAGATCAAGGACGACAAAGGCAAAGTCATTGCAGACATCGAACCGAAGGGGCGTTTCAACTACGCCATGATCAAAAACGCCAAACCGGACAGTATCTATGAAATAGACCTCAAACACGGAAAAGAGCCCGGCGGTTATCTGCATATCCTCGGGGTACCGATGCTGCTGTGCCCGGATCGTGAAACCGCGAAAAAGATGCGCGGCGGCCTGATCGAAGTTGACCGCAACGGACATTACATCTATCACGGCTTCCAGAAAGTCCTGGCCGACTGGGCGTATTCACTGAAGAAACCGGATCTGGCCGTGGACGCAAAAGGAGACGAAGATCTGTCAAAAATCCTGGCGGCACAGGACCTCAATTCTAACAGTAAGACCTATGGTGAGTTTCCGAATATCAACAAAGTTTTTCCGAAACGCTTCAGTTTCTGGAGACAGCCGGCCGACCATCTGGCAAAAATCGTATCCAATCCGGAAAGTCCGCTGTATGGCAATAAAGCGCTTATCAAACGAATAGCCCTTAACCGGATAATGAAATATCTGCTGACTCAAAGCCCCTACTTCTGGTACGGTACCAGTCAGCAGCAGGGCAAGGTAATCCCGGACACCATCGATTCGATCTGGGATATCGGTTTGCGCTCAAACTGGTATCCGCTGCAGGACGCGATACATGCCAAGACCTACGGCTACATCAAAGAACTGGCCCCTTACGCGCTTCCGGCAGAAGTCATCAACGCCTGGAAAAACTCTTTCGGCAGTTGGGTGGCTTGCCGCTCCACCATGCAGCAGGGCGAATGTTCCAACCAGTGGGGCAAGGGACTGGAGCACATGAATACTATGTACAAGGCAACCCGTGACTACAAAACCGGCGAAGTATTGAAACGGCAGATAGCAAGAATAACCACTCCTGGCATTCTGGGTCGTACCTCACCTGACATACTGCCCTACTCTCGTAAAAGCAAGGTCGGTATTGATGGACTGGCTTGCGACACCGGACGCATGGGCGGCGGAGTCGCCGCCGACGGCATGGGGCACGACGGCGAATACTGCCTTGAGACCACATCTCATCTCAATAACGTCTGGGAAGAATTCAGGGATCCGCGCATCCGGGAGTTTCTTAATGAATACTACGTTTTAAAGTCTCATTTGAGCGTTCCACGCGGCCCCGAAGCCCCGAGCGGCACCTACACCGGAACCATGCACCCGACCGACTCCAATTTCCGTACCCGTTACTATACTCATAAATCTCCGCTCGGCAAAGAGCTCAGACCCCTGATTGATTACGGTCCTATCTGGGACGGACAAAAGGGGAAAAAAGTCTGGCCGTGCCTGGAAGATGGCAGCTTCGTCCGGAATATCGACAACCGTTTTTATTTTGTCAAGACCCCGTCATATTACGCCATTGTATACGGCGGTCCGGCTCTGCACAACTATGCAAACTGGGCGACCATCTCCATCCATGACGGCTATTTCGACGTCACCGGATACGGCGGCATGCACTACGGCGGGTATGGGCGCAAAGCCACCAAAATCGGGACCATTTCCGGACTCTGGGTCAAAGGCTGCGGCGCGACACTGTTCGGACAGAACCACAATGTCAACTACGCTAATGCAGTGTGGGGCAGAGTTAATAAACCGATATCTGAAAGCTGGGAAAAAGGTTTTGTCGATCCTTATGTGGTCTCAAGTTCGTATGCTCAGGCGGTCTTTGATTTCGACGAAAAGAACCGCTCCTTCAAGAAGGTTCAGACGATGGATCATGCGCCTCTTAAGCTGACAACAGAAGTCAAATTTAATGATAATGATATTGCGGTACAGCTTGAGATCGAAGCATTACAGAAGATTGACTTTAAGGAACTCTACTTCACCCTGCCTTATTACTGTGAAAATCGTCGGGTGTTCCTGTATGACAATGGCGTCAAAAAGGCATTTGATATTCCCAAATACCTGACCGCGCCTTCCCGGAAATTATATAAGGACAAGCGTTATACCGGAGAAAATCCTGACCTGCCGAAAGTGAAATTCGACGCATTCAGCGTCATCTCGAAAAAGAACAATGACGGCTCAAAAATAATTCTGGATAAGATTTATGACGCCATCCAGACCCAGCCGCTCAAATACCGCGGTGCCGCGGCGGCAATAGCCGCATTTAACCTGGTATTGCCGACACATTGGGAAAAAGGTAAAAAATATACATTGAAATATAAAATCGTTAATGGAGAGATTAAATGAGTCTGCTTGCAACATTACTTCTAACCGCGGCAATATCAATCGATGTCGCACCGGCAAAGTCGCCACTGAAAACCCCGCTGGTTTCCGATGCCAACAACCTGAACCGCAGCCAGAATTCAGGACCAATCTTTTACGTAAACAAGCAGAAAAAGGGACCGTTCAAAGCAATTTTGACCTGCAAAACCGCAAAACGGGGACAGCTTACCGACGGCAAATCACCCAACCTTGTAATCCGGGTATTCGGACCGAAGGATAAAAGTCTCGCGGCGCAAACCGTTGACAGTAAAAATGGCGCGGAAAAAGATATTACCGTTGACTTGAGTGACGGTCCGGTCGGGCGCTATCGAATTTCCGTGGTCGGCTGGTTCCAAAGGATGGCAATTAAAACCGAACCGGCAACCGACGCGATTGGAGTCGCCGGTGGAGACACCCTAGGAATATGCCCCAATAAAACATTTTTCCTCTATATTACCGGCAAAAACGTGGAGATCAAAGCCGCCGCAAATAATTGGCCGAAGAGCAAACATACAATAGAAATAGCGAACAATGCCAACGGCAAAGTGCTGGTCAATAAAACAGTGCCGTCCTCCCGATCCAAATTTGAGAATATAAAACTCAATAACCTGAAACCGGGATCAGTCTTGAAATTGAAGTTTACGGGTAGAAACTTCTGCAAACTGATAATCAAAGGAACTCCGCCGATTCTCTGGGACTCCGCCCAGGCCGCGTTACAGGCAAAAGGCGACCAGGTCCAAGCTGGTAGAATGACAGTTGCGCATCACTGGCAGAAACCGCTGGCGTTATGGCTGCAGAACCTGAAAAAGGAAGACCTGGCTTATGAGAAAAAGCAGATCAAGCCATTCAACAATAAAGACCCGAAATATTTGAAATACGCTCTGGAGATGGGCTGGCACAACTTTATTCCGGTCGGCCTCTGCCTAATGGAAAAGAACCAGATAACCGAACCCGGCAATCCGCAAATCGGACTGTTCAAGGATTCAACCAATAAACCCCATAGACTGAAGGAGTTAGGCTACGCGTTGACGATCATGGCAATGTACTCATGCGAAATTGACGGCCTGAATCCCTACTACAAAGACGAAAAAATCCGGAACCGGGCGCTGGCCGCACTGTTCCAGTGCATGTTGATGGTCCCGGAAGAACAACTGACCACGTTTGACTTTGTCATGGTCAAGATGCTGGGAACCGCGGCCGCGGAAATCGGCAATGACATTCCCGATCCAAAACTCAAAGAGGCTTTTAAAGACGGCATCATCGAATTTATGAGCCGCAACGCATATTTTGACGGCTATCAGTCCAACCAGGGAATGAACGTAATTCTCGGACTCTACAAATCACAGAAATTCACCCATGATAAAGTTCTCAGCGAATGGGTGGAGAGGTTTCTCAACGCGATGTTCAATAACCAGTTTGCCGACGTCAATCACGGTCAGACGCCGGAAGGTTTCTATCAGGAGTTAGGCGGCCTGGACGGCGGCTACAACTCCTACAGCGCCCAGTTGATGCTAACGCTATGGCGTGATTCCGGCGATAAAAAGTTTTTAAACAGTCTCAACCGGAACTTTGAATTACTGCGCTATATCTGCTTGAGGCAGCCGGACGGAAGGTATATTTCATCCCAGCAATGGAACACCAGGACAGCCAGGTTCGCCTACGGCAATCACAGTTTAAAAGCCGCTTATGATATTCCGGCAGGTGTAACCTTTATTTTCCGCGGCAGAAGCGAATTTCCGCAGCGGCAAAAACTGATCGGCGATCTGCCGCATAAGCTCAAGGCGACATATAACGTGGAAAAACTGGATTCCAGTAAATTCTGGGCCGGTTACGGAGCCATGGGACTCAGGAACCAGTCAGGCACCTATGCCAAACCGGAAAAACTGTACTGCGATATTCCCGGCGACTTCATGAAAAAACTCGGCCCGCGCTATTTTGCGGCCAAACAGGGTGACTTCTATGCCGTATTCTTTTCCGGCGACCGCTGGTTGGTGGGTGATTCCGGCAGCGGCCTGGCCTCGCTTTGGTGCAAGGATTTTGGTGTGCTTATCAACGGCGACACCATGAAATACAAAAAACAGAAAGACCAGATGCTGGTTTTCTGCGAGACCTGGACCGGAGCCAATGGCAAAAAGGAAGGTTCGCGCGATATGCACGGAACCATCATCCACAAAGGCGATACGGTAACAGTACAGCTTGAAGGCCGGAAAAAACGCGGTTCAAAAACCGCACCGGGCTTGAACAGAACCTATAAAATCAGTGCGTCAGGGCTTGTATCTACCGCGACAAACAAGCTCGGAGCCTGGAAGGACCACCAACTTTATCTGCCGCTGGTTTCAAATGATTACATAAAGCTTGAAGCTCTTAACAAAGCCGGTAAAAAAGTTACCGTTACGGATAAAAAGCCGGTTAAGGCAGCAAGTTTCAGATGGACCAATAAAAAGGGCGAGACAGTTGAACTTGAATTGGACGGGGAATACGAAACCCTGCTTCATAAAAAACATAAATTTCATAAAGATTACTTAAATATAATGATAGTTAAAGTTGGAAACAAAGAAGGCAAAATAAAAATCAGGAGAAGTGGGAAATGAAAAGGATCTTCACATTGATCGAATTGCTCGTTGTGATCGCGATCATCGCAATCCTCGCCAGTATGCTGCTGCCAGCCCTCAACAAAGCCAGGATCAAAGCCAAAGGCATCAGTTGTGCCTCTAACTTGAAACAGATTGCCAGCGCCGAGTTTCTTTACGAGAGCGACTATGATTGTCTGGCGTTCACTCCCGGCCCGACCTACTCCGGCGGCGGACATACCAGGGGACAGGCCCATCGGTTTTCATATAAAGAGTTTTATCCATACGTCGGACTGACTGAAATGAGTCCGAGTACCCCCCGATTGAAAAGTGTCTATTACTGCCCCGGAACCGAACCAAAATATCGTTCAGTATGGCAAAGATCTTCCTGCTATCCCAGAAACATTCTTCAGTTTGCGATCAGCAGTACCGGCAACTTTGAAGGTCGGGTAACCTCCAGTAAAATGAAAAATCCCAGTAAAGTGCTACTCCATTTTGAGTGTACCACCGGAGCCTGGTCCGGCTCCGGCAATATGACATCCTACGGTTCAGCGGCTTACACCGATTGGGCTATCAGTTTTCATGGCGGCAAAATATCCACCTCATTCTGGGACGGACATATTTCTTCATACAACAAAAATACATTTGTTTACCTGGGGGAAGATGCTTTTATGAACTACGCTTTCAAGTGAATAGACAAAACCTCAATAGCTTGAGAAGTCCCAGATTGCCGAGTTGCGATAGGAACTCGGAGTGGCGCCATAGCACTTTTTAAAACAGCGGCTGAAATGAAACTGATTGGCAAAGCCGGTGGCTTCCGCGATGTCCGCCAGTGACATTTCAGAGGAACGCAGCAGCGCCGCGGCATGTTCCATTTTCAGTTGCATGATAAACTTCTGCGGAGTCGTTTTGAGAGTGTCCGAAAAATAACGGAACAATGCAGGCGGCGAGACCGAACAGGCCCGGGCCAGATCCGCGACCGTAATCCTGCGGTCAATCTTGCGCCTGATATATCCGATCGCTATTTGGACACGTTCGCTTGAGTGCAGAAGCTCCTGCAGATTTTGTTTCGGCTTG
>MDTD01140233.1_pt1 | contig 12882 bp, 15 predicted proteins | sample 811221 | NCBI WGS metagenome assembly MDTD01 (sample SAMN05326646, study PRJNA326480) | marine metagenome | isolation source: seawater | place: Pacific Ocean: South West | collected 2011 | reverse complement strand
TCCTTGATGTCGACGATCTCCACGTCTTTGCGGCCTTCAGCAAGCCGGGCAATCAGGGACAGGTGACGGTGGTTCAGCTCCAGTCCCAGCACTGAGACCTTTTCGACCCTGGTGCGCAGGGGCCAGAGCCAGTGTCGACCAGGATCCAGAATGGCGACAATGGCTCCCTCGCGGAAGACCAGTCCGCGCTCATACGGACGGATACGGGTAAGGATCATTGCTATCTCTCCTTTGGTTTATGGTTTGTTTATCCGGGGGTTATTATCCTGGGATTTCAAGGGAAAAAGTGCCAACGACAGACGTCGACTCGGCAAGACCCCAGGTTGCAGAGCGGAGGCTCGTTTTCGCATGGGCTTCCACATGGCTGGTGCTCCTGTCTGACCAATCCGCCTGTTCGTCCCGACCAGGAAGGAAAGGGAGACCGAGGTCCCCCTTTTGCGGTCATCACAGCAGTATGTGCCGATGGGGAAGCATCATGCGCTCCACGGCCTGCAAGGCCTGCGCCGATGGTGTCCGGTGTACCTTTGCGATCCATGGCAAATGCCACGAACAGCGCCAGTCAACCGGACCGGTCGTTACCGGTCGCCGTCCATCGTTGGCGGCATGGTATGTACAGCAGGATTCGAACCCGCTACCCACTGATTCTGATCAGTTGCTCTACCCAATGAGCTATGTACACATGGATGTTTTCAGCATCCGTGTTCTGGTGGCGTGATAAGCGCCGTTCAGCGAGGCCTTGCGGCCAACCCGATTACGAGTCAGGTGCTTTTTTCATGAGGTCAGAACCCATTCACGGCATACGGCATGCATACTACCGGAGCTGTGCAGCCGCACCGCTGGACTCATGAAAGGGAGGAGCTGCCGAGCGTCTCTGTATTAGACGGGCAGCTAAATTTTCGAAGATTAAGGCACCTGATTTCCGAAGGCTGAAGGCCATATGGGGCTGTATTTTTTACGGCGGTCGTCACTTTTGCATTTTTCTGATGTATAAACAAAGGCTCAAAAATTTCGTCGTTTAATTACACGATATTTGTTTTCCCACTCTTGCAACCCGGTGAAAAATCACATATAATGGATATTGATACAGCTGTAACTTATCTGTAACTCCACATTTCGCTTGCTGCAGCAGGCAATAGCAGACAAGAAAGGCAACGTCCGCCTTGAATGCAATCAAACAATTCCGCCTGAGTGATCAGCAATGGAAAGTGATGTGACCACAAGAAATACAGCCCGGAATTTTGCTTGCCTTTATAACGATTTCTCAGGAATCTCACCACTCGATCTTAACGCATCAACCCCAAGAGCAGAGGAACTCCTCCATGAAGAAGTCAAACCACTTTACGCTAATTGAGCTACTGGTTGTCATCGCGATAATCTCGATTCTCGCTTCGCTTTTGCTGCCAGCTCTGAGCAAAGCCCGCCAGTCTGCCCAGAAGACGCTGTGCGTATCCAACTGGAAACAAGTTGGAATGGGAATGCTGAGCTTTCTCGACGATAATAACAATATCATGCCTTTCACTAATAACGCATTTAAGATTCCTGAAGAAAACAACGCCTGGGGCGACTACCGCTACAACATTCGGCCTTATTATGCTGGAGAAGATGAGGATGGTCGTATCCTGATCTCAACAGCAACGAATAATCCGTACAATATCAAGGTGGAACAATGCCCAAGCTTTCCGGGTACATCACCCCTGGGATATACATTGAGACGCCTTGGGTTTACCACTTATGCAACATATGGGGGGTTGCCCAGAAATACGGTAACGTTCTTTGAAAAGCCCACTCAGGCTCCTTTGATCTGGGATAACGATCATACCGTTTACCATAGTTGGGGCGACGAGTATGGAACTTTTTCATGGTGGAGCAGAGACCTGCTGAATATCAGGCATGAAGGCAGTTACAATTACTTCTGCCTTGATGGACATGTAGAATCTAAACGCGGGGTGAATGCTGGTATCCTTTGGGCCATCTACACATATGGTAATCGGGATTGGTAAGATCCTGACAGGGTCTGTAAGTGACCCCACATTTTCAGCCCAAGAACAGGCAGGTCGATCGGATATGAACGACTTGTCTGTTTTTGTAAACGGGCCGACTGTCAACTATGAGTTTTGGATGAGCTTCTGGTAATGGGCGTTGGTCTGTGCCAGATATTGCAGCATGTAACGTGCGTTTGATCGCATTGGCATTGCGTTGGAGTCGGCTATCTCCTGCAACTGGCCGTGCAGATCTGCATCAAGGATGATTGCAGCCCAACGACAGTAGTATTTGAATTCACGTAAAGGGGGCTTGCACACGATTTTCAGAATAATGGCTTTGGCCTGATAATGGTCGTTGCTTCTGAGATCGATCTGTTTCAGGTGTTGGATTAATGCGCCTTTGATGTAGCCGGAACGAAAGAAATAGGGGTCGCGATAGAGAAATGACAGCGCTTCTGAGAGTGCCTGGCGATCACATGAGATAAGCCTGTTCAGGAAGTCCACTGACTCAAGGTGCGCATTGCGCTCATATTGATCATAGTAGGAGCTATTTCGCTTTTTCATGGTGTTGGTTTTCATGGTTCACTGAATAAGGACTGGGTTGCCTTTTTCAGGGAGTTCGGTCTCGTGCAACCTTGCGCACTAAGACGGTAAGGAAAACCTGATCCACTCGATTGGGAATCGAGTGGATCAGGGAGGGATCATGTCACCATCGCAGTCGACTGGTTCTGCCTGTTCTGACGAACGGGCAGGGCTGTTGCCATGATCTCCTGGAGGAGATCGAGTCGGGATGGCTGCATGAGCATCGGGATCAGATCGGAGAGTGCATCATAATCGTCCATGAATGGCCATGAGGCGACTTCCACGCCTGCCTGCTCCAATTCACGGGTGAGTTGCGGCAGGGCCCGACCAATACGAACGATGACCACGTTGGGTCTGACCGACAGTTCCTGGCAAAATTGCTCGTATGCACGCAGGAAGTAGGGATGGGCATTTTCGCCTTCATCAGTGACGATGACGATTTGCTCCACGCGCACGCCCTGACGACGCATCAAGGCCAATGGTGCTCCGGTTGAGGTACACCCATAAGGTTGGACAAGCTCAAAGGCTCTGTCCCAATCTGCGGGGGTACGGCCTCTAGGCTGAATGAGATACGGCATGGCATCAAAGGCATATACCATGAATGGAGCTTCCATGATGGCAGAGATGTTTTTTGCCAATTGTTTGCCGACAGCAATAGCCTCACTCATGGAGCCAGATTTGTCGACCAACAGGGCCGTCGCCTTGCGAATACGCTGGCCAGCCTGAGTGGTTCCCACTACAATCTGCTCTCTACCGGTACTGAGTCCGGTAATGTCGCGTGCGGCATAGAGGGTGGGCGGCACATAAACTTCAGGCAATTCCTGCTTGAAGAGGATGGCGTCTGCTCGCGCAGATGGCTTGATGTGCAATCCCGCATAGAGAGATTTGAGAGGCTGTCGTGAACGGGCTACGGCACGATCAAAGCGAGCAGGATCAGCTTCCCGGAAGCGCAGGTAGACTTCGACAGCATGACGAGTGGAACGGGGTACTTTTCCCCGATAACGCTTCATGACCTGAATTACCTGCTGAAGCTGAGATGGAGGCATCTTTTGTATTAGCATATATCCGGCGTCCCGATACTGCTTTGAATCACCAGTCAACAGCATGGCTGCGAAGATATTCTGGTGGTCCCGAATGGTTCCTTTAACCAGATACCAACTGGCGAGTTGGCCGTAAAAGTCAGGATCTGCGGTCATCCATGCCAGATGGCGATCAACCAGATGGCGCAGTTGGCATTCGGTACTGGTCAACAAGGCGTTCAGCATGTCGAGCCGACGTTCGAGTTCGTGTTGCATAAGGGTAACCATGATGGTCCTCCGGTTTTGGGGTTCGGGCTCGTGTTCCTTTTTGAGTGGTTCACAAGCAAGTGATGGAACGGCTTTTCACCGATGCGGTATACCGCAGGGAATCACTGTTCCTGATAAAATTGGGGTGATGTATCAGAATCGAACTGATATCGCCCGGACCACAACCGGGAGCTCTGCCATTGAGCTAACACCACCAACTGGAATGGGCAAAAGGACTTGAACCTTTACCGCCGGGATCAAAACCCGGTGCACTGCCAGTTGCGCTATGCCCATTGATGAAATTGGTACGCCTTGCAGGATTCGAACTTGCGGCCATCCCGTTCGTAGCGGGGTGCTCTTCCTCTGAGCTAAAGGCGTATGGTTTTGCGATGAATTGGGGCTGGCATGCTCCGCAGGAATCGAACCTGCAACCTGCAGTTTTGGAGACTGCTGCTCTGCCAATTGAGCCAGGAGCATAAATGGAAAATGGTAGCTTCGGAGAGATTCGAACTCTCAAGAGACGGATTCTAAGTCCGCTCTTTTGAGCTCAATTATCATCAACATTCCTTGTTTTATTCCTTTTTTGCGCTATTGTTTTGCAGGTCATTATGCATACATAGGCAAAGCAATGCAGGAGTAGCTATGAGAATACAACTGATCAAATACGTAGGTGGGAAAAAAGTTCCAAAGAAGCGATGGAATGAGGACGGCACATTCTCTCTGCGGTTTATCAGTGATGACGGCTCCGAAACGTATGAAAAACTTAATACGGGAACGCTGAAGGAGGCTCAACAGGTTCTGGAGGAACGGAAAGCCTCTGCTGTTTTCGATACGGATGCACAGATAGCTCTTTTAGAAGCCCAGCTACGGGCTCTAAGGAAGAAAAAACAGGAGAAATTCACCATTACCCTTCCTGAAGTTTGGGAGATGTATTTGAAGAGGCTGAGACATCGTAGACCAAAGGAAGTTACGCTGAAATCCAGCAAAACTATGTGGGACGGGTTCTGTAGGTTTATGAAAACCAGCCGTATTGACCTAGTCACCAGACAGAAGGTCAAGGCCTATTTCCAAGAAGAAGAAAAACGGGTAACAGCCAACACCTATAACAAAAAGTTCTGGATCATACGCAATATCTGGAAGACCGCTCTGCCCCAGGTTGAGGACGTGTTTGATCACATAGAACTACTTCAGAAGCCAAAGCAGAAATCCAAATATGCTTGGCGTTCTTTGTCCGATGACGAAATGGGACGGGTAATAGGGAATGCTCAAGGTGAAATGAAAACAATGTTGATCTTAGGGGCCTACACCGGTTTGCGGCTTGGCGACATCTGCACTTTACAATGGGATGATATCGATATGATAGACCAAGTGATTCGGCGCTCTATCTCCAAAGTAACGGAGAGAAGCGGTGTGGAAGCAAATATAGCTTTGCATCCAGAGGTCATGGAGGAGCTGACGAGTCTTAATCAGAGGAAAGGATTCCTCTTACCACAAATGGCCAACAGATACCAGCGAAGCCGGGACTACCCATCTGGAGACGTGACAGCCTACTTCCGTAAACATGGAGTCGAAAATACCGATAAGGGTCGTGCAGGTTTTCATTCACTGCGACATACCATAGGTAATAAACTGATTCGCGAAGGTATGTCACCGTCCCAGATTGCGAGCATTTACGGACATAGTTCCATCATCACGCAACGTGCTTACCTGCAATGGGAAGCAGAGGAGCAACGCAAGTATCTGAATCAAGTATCTTTCAAAGACGAAGAGTGATGGATTCTACAGGTTCGGCTGGTTGAGATGCTGTTGGGGAAAGTCCCGAACTGGTGAAATATAATGATACTTTGTTTTTCTTGAGATTTGTCATCACCCAGCTACCTGCAGGATACCTATCGTAGTCCTGCGCTAAGATGTAGAACCGGTATGGACCCGCCGCATGCAGAATTACTGGAAAGTCCTCAAAGTCGATTGGAGATATTACTTTACCAACCATGGAACACGAGCGCACCGGATAGAAGCGATGAAGCGCTTGGTTCACCTCGTTCTTGACGAGCGGAAGCATTGCGTTGTCCTTGGTTAGTGAGGAAGGTTCGATATCAAAAGCAACACATAAATCAGCCAGGGTGGAGTGATCCCATACCCGCTTGCCACTGATAAGGCCTACGGCAGATTCTTCGCTGATCCCAATCGCCTTCATTAAAGAATCTGAAGTGAGATCAGGCAACAAACGGGATAAGCGTCTGCGTAGGTCCCGAACGTCGGTGACAGGCTTTCCCTGACAGTCCCTGAAGGTGGTGAGGAAATACTTGATGCGCTCCCGGGAGTTTGGCCGTAGGGTCATGGGCTCCGCCGGGTTGCTGGCTGCCTGCATCCAACGGTTGACGGAAGACTGGGTACCGCCGACGACCTTGGCAATGTCTATCTCACGCAAACGGTATTCCGTTCTGATACGGAAGAGTTCCTTGATGAGATCCATGTCTGATAATTCTGTCATTGACTAAACGCCTCCTGTGTAGAGGAGATCTGCTGCTTTCGCTTTTTGATGATGCACAAAACAAATAGCGACCCTAAAATTAATACAGTCAAGATAGTATTCCCAAGGTCTACTGGGTCGTTTGTCGTAAGAAGGAATTCACGGTATGTATATGTATCAACATCAAAAAAAAGTCCTGATCCTCTTTCTGATCTTGAGCTAAGGTTGTAAGAAATCGTCTTTGGAAACAACAACGCAAGGATCATTAACAGACCTAAAGAATACTGCAATGCTGTCCATAGTTTTGCCACATTAAATTTCGTCCGACGTTTGCCAATGTACTTCAGAACAATCTGGCCACCAGACCAGAAATGCATTATGATTGCCGACAAGATCCCCAGAATAATAGCAATGATCATGGCATACCAATAGATATAGGCTGCTGATCCGATATACATACTTGCATTAAGGATGATTTCCCAAATTTTTCTATCATCGCTCCACTTTGGTGTGAACATAAGAGAAAGAAAAATGGAGGTGAAGCCGGATATGCTGATGGCAAGCATTAATACTGTCTTGTTGGCCATGATGCCTCCTATGGGGGTATGTGACAAGAGGCAAAGAGTGATAGTTAACAATGCTGCAACAAAGCAATACATGATTGTAGAAACTAATATTGTGATTTTCACTTTTAGAAGTTCCCGCTTGGCCGTCTTCAACATGAGTTGAATATCAATATCTTCATACTCACCCGTGACCGTCTCTTGCGGCTTCTCGACAGGCAGGGTGACTTGAGGAACCGGGACTACAGGTGCTATATCTGCCTGCACCTGTTCTGCTGACTTAGCTCCTATTTCCCTTTGGGTGATCAGTGAAGGATTCTCAATCATCCATTTGTCTACATACTTCCTTGATTCAGCAGAAAAAAACAGATAGTAGCCGCTGACCACTTTGCCAGATACGGTGCGGATATAGATTTTTAGCCCATGAGTTTCATAACCTGCTTTGATGATTTCCCCACTCACGGATTGACCATCATTAATAAACGTATACATGCCTGGAATAACAGGTTGCGGTACAGGGGCAACTGCCGGGGCTGGTGGAACCGGCTTTACTGGTGTAGAAAGACCTAATTCGGAGAGGATATCTTCTGGAAGGTCTGTTCTGTAGAACCATGCTTCACCATCTGCATGTTTGATGTAGACTTGGCGGTCTGTGTAATAGCGAACAGATGAATGATGCAGAACGGTTCCGTCCTTGATGGTGATGGCATCAAAACTGTGGACATCCGAGAAGGTGGAGTAATCACTGTTTGCGACAGCCAAGAAGCATAAGCAAAACGAGAGAATGTACTTAAGGAGGGGATCTGACATGAGGATATTATCTTTTCGGTAGTAATTCTTCATCGGCGAGCTGTGCCACCACCTTCGTGACCGGATAGATCCATTCCCACTTGTCAAGGGTCGCATAGATTGGCTCATTGCCATGTACAAAGTCCAAGTCAAAGCAATAGGTTTGGCTTCCTGGAACCTGCCTTACATAGCGCACAAGGACTTTTCCATCCAGTTTTCCAATAACAAATGTCCCCTTTGGATCAGGCTTACGATCCATGAGGGCAAGAAGCTCTGACCCCTGATGAAAAATAGGATACAGGTCATTGTTGGGAATGATGAAAGCCGCATAGCGTTGACGTCCCCTGGTAGGATAGGTCCTGACTGCGGTTGCCTCGGTAACGGAAGGAAGCAGCAGATAACCGTCAGGGTCAACCCCAAGAGTTGTTGCCTCATCCAGCGTAACGACCGGCAGGTCACGAACTTGCATCGCGGAGTTTTCGACCATGTGCTTTTGAATCAGCGCTCGATCCCGATCTGTCAATGGGGCCGCATCCAAGGCATCAAAGCGCAACAGAATCGCCGACAAAACCTGCGGGAACCACTCTTCCAGTTCTCCTAAGACCAACCGTTTAATGGAACGTACCGAGTTATGTCCCGCAATCTCGGCCATATCCTCGACGGTCAGATTATGATGAAGGAGGAGATTGGTGATGTAATTCTGCAACAGATCCGTGTTGCGAATCGTGTCTGACAATGGCAGTTCGCGTTCGCAGAGCTCCACAACGGCTCTGGCATAGCGTTGCGATATTGGTGCGCCATTCAGCCAGCGGCTGACACTTTTCTGATTGGCCTGAAGCTTCTGGGCCAATTCAGCTTGCGTGAGATGGTGCGCCTCACAATAGGCCTTCAACGCCTTATTCAATGCATCCATAGGTCATAGCTCTTCACGCAATAAATCATGGTTCGGTAATCCGCAAAATAATGGAAATAGGACAATATGCACACAATAAGTCACTTTTAGACCAATTCAACAAATGCGGAACTTTAAATTTGAAAACACACGCCTAATGCCTAAGATAGTCCTATCGCCAAATCCAAACCAGGAGACGTATATGAGCATTGATAAGCAAGGCAAATACGCCATCAAACTAGCCCTGAAAATGGCTGAGCATCGCCTGACCCAACGGGGGCTCAGTGAGCGTGCAGGGGTTTGCAAGCAGACCGTAACGAATGTCTTGAACGGGCGGCGATATTCGTTCGCCTCGGCGGCCAAAATTGCATTTGTTTTCAACGAAGAGCCGTCTTCGCTTGATCTCGCGTAGGCATTTATAGGCACAAGGACTAGGATCGTGAGCAAGAACAAACAATCCAACTCTCCCATGATGGATGCACTCTACCTTGAGCTTGCGGCTCGGAGCACGGTGCTGACCCCACGTGAAAAACTCCTTAAGTCTCTCGTGGGAAGGCTTAATGCGAAGAATCGTCGGCTCATGACCGACAAACGATCTGTACTGGCGGATGAATTACCGAATCTAAAGGGCATCATCAATTCACTCTATGAAGAAGCCAGCAAGGCGGGCAAGGATGCCCCGACAGAAGACGATGTCTATGAAGCGTTACAGGCGACGATCATCAAAACCGTAGAGATCTTCATGCCCAGCGAAAAAGCAATCGACCTGCTGCTTGGCCAGAGTGACCATGAGGAGCCTGAAGAAGTATGAGCATCACGATACGTATTCGAGATCTGGCTGAAGTGGGCCGTGATTCGGGTGAACTCAGCCAGGAACAGGCAAGTACCATCCTGAGTGCCTTGAATGGCACCGATGATATCGGTCCTCTGCTGACAGTACGAGAAGCGGCTGAGAAACTGAATGTCAGCACAGATTCAATTCGTCGATGGATGCGACAAGGCGACTTGAACAAATTCACCGTGGCCGGTGGCATCCGGCTGAAGAAATCGGATGTGACAGCATTCGTGAAGAAAGGAAGGTAGGACGTGGTAAGAAAGCAAAAAGCAATGAGGGCTACCAAGCAAGCTGCACCAGCAGTCATTTCAGAACACGACCTGCAGCAACTGGACCAGCTCAGCAGAATCCTGGCGCCAACCGGACCTGATGTCAGTGCAGCCTTGCAGTTCTCCATGACGATGCAGCGTCTTCGTGCCTTAATGGATCAGGACAACATCAAACAGGCCATTATGGGTCTGCGGGGCTTTGGCTATCGCACGGACAAAGATTGGGATCGGGATCGAAAACAGCCCGGAAAAGGGTATGCCTATGACATCACCAGGGATTGTATCATTGCCGGCCTGACCAAAGGGGCAGCCCTGATCAATGTCGAGATCTGCATTATCAACGCCAGATGCTATCTGGGAAAAGCCTTCTTCTGGCGCAGGCTGGACGAAATCCTGGGGCTTGGCAATTGGTACTTTGTCCATGATGACTTTCGTGATTGCCCAGGAGGAACAGAAGTGTCCAGCAAGATTCGGTGGCAACCGGAGGACGCGCAAACCTGGAACGAAAAAGCGTTTGTTTGCCATGTGAAGAGCGATCCGTACAGCTCATTGGATCAGATCAAAGGAAAAGCGGACAAACGGTGTGGGGCTTGGTTATTACCCATCGTAGCTGGTGGTGGATACTTCCCACAAGAACCAGACGATGATCATACCACCAAGATACATCCCACCTTCATGGCAGAGGTTGCCCGAGGACTGGCCTCTGAACGACCGGCAAAGCCTGAACCAGACTTTACCGTTGCCGATCTGAGAATTGCCTTATGTGACGCCGACATCAAGGAAGAGAAGGCCGTGGCTTATCTGCAGACAAACACGGTACATGACAAACCGATGCTGACCGGTGATTCACTTGATGATCTCACGCCCCAGGTACTTGACGTCCTGGCTGACAGGCTTGACAGCTTCCTGGTGAATCTGGAGAGGGAAGAATGATCGTCACCATAGAGAAAGCCGGTGAACGGTGGATGTATGAGGTCGCGACAGACGATGGCAATCTTGCCAGAAGTATTGCGTTTGAACATGCTGCCACCATTCACTATGTCACCGGGCACAATGAAAGACATGGCGGTCCCATCTTGTACCGCTGTCGCAACCGAAAAGTGGTTCCAGACAAGGTGCCGAAAAGTCGGCAGAAGGCAATGAAGGAACAGGTCTTTTATACATCTAATAGCGATGCATTTAATGTGAAGGTGGACTCATGACAGTACTTACTCATCACCCCTGCGGACCGTCACAGTTGTACAAACGCCAAGCCTGTCCCGGCAGCCTGCGCATGGAAGCACGTCTCCCCGACATCCCGTCCAGCAGCGATGCTGAACGTGGAACGAACCTGCATGATGCCATCGACAAACCGCAACAAGACGATGAGATGTCCTTGTTCGATTTGAAGCAGGTGAAGGTTGTACGGGAGGCGATGGATGAATATGGACAAGAGTGTGAATGGCGGTACGAGGTTCCCTTTACCATTAAGATTCCTTTCTGCGAAGATCGCTGGGGCACTGCTGACTGCGTCGGTAAGATTGCTGATGTGGGCATCATCCTTGATGCCAAATTCGGAGATACCCCCGTTACCCATCCCAGCATGAATCTGCAAGTGATGGATTATGCGCTTGGCTATCTGCAGGCTGATCCGTCCATTAACAAGGTGATTGTGGTGATCATACAGCCCATGCTGCGCAAGAAGGAGCATCACTATTTCGTCTGGTTGCGTCGCCAGCAGGATGAAATGGAAAGTAAGATCGCCGAGATTCTGAATGCCTGCCATGCAAAGGAATGGCGACTCCATGCAGGATCTCACTGCAGCCACTGTCGTGCAAGTGCGATATGTCCCGTGTTTCATGCATTTGCAGAACGACCAGCGCTGGAAGATGGCGATCTGGTTGAGATGTACAATCGGCAACAGACCATGACCCGAGCAGCAAAGACGATCAAGGCCCTGGTTGAAAGCCAGGTCGATCACAAAGTCGGCGAACCGGGCAAAGGATTGATCTGGCACGAACGTGTCGGCAATCGTGAAGTGGACCTGCCGGAGTTCCTGAGCGCAAACGAAAAGATACTCGATCTTGTTGACATCCTGCCCATTGTCAAGGTGGGCATTGGCGACCTGGAGAAGGTCTTTGCCAATCAGGCGGTGAAAAGGGGAATCAGCAGGACCAAGGCAGCAGCCAAGCAAATCCTGAATGATTCACCAGGGATTTTCAGAGGGCCGGAAGTGCGGACGCTCAAGCCCTGGGTGGAGTAACAACCACCCCATGATGAATGCAGAGAATTACTCACGGCCTTCTGAAGGCTGTTGATCGACTATGGACGAGTGAGAAAGGCAAGCGTAGTGGCGTTTGATGATGAAATACAAGCTCTTAGCAGCGGGGATGAGAAAGAATGCGGATACGCACGGTAAAGCCTGAATTCTGGACCGATTCATTCATGGTCAGTCTTCCACCGATTGCAAGGCTGGTGTTCCTTTCCCTGATATCAGCTGCAGATGATCATGGTTATATTGTTGATGACCCAGAAGATCTTCAGCTGCAATTGTTTCCAGGGGAAAACCTGGACACCTTCTGGGGTTGGGTAGACTTCTTTCTGGTTAGTGAACGGCTGGATATGTGCTACGGAGAGGGCGAAGTCTATCTCCAGATTCGAAACTGGACCAAACATCAACGAGTCGACAGACCTTCAAAATCCAAGATTGCTCGCGAGGGCTCGCGAGTAATCGCGATTCCAAACGAAGTCCGACGAGCACTCGCAAAAAAATATGACTGTCCTCCCGGTGAATCGGTAACTGCAAATTGCTTCCACTGTGGAGCAGAGGGAGATATCCACTGGTGGCGGAACCCTCGCACCGGACGTCCGAGTGGGTGGGTCTATTTCAGTTGCTTGGAAATCGATCACCTGGATACGGGAGTAAAAAGCGGGTCTGGTGAGGTCAATGACCTCGTATTAGTGTGCCGACATTGTAATAAATCCAAACAGACACCGGAACGATTTGTGCGCTTTCTTGCTGCCCTGATGAAGGCTGCCGATCTGATAAATATCGGGTCATTCGCGAGGACTCGCGAGGACTCCCCGTTGGATCAGGGATCAGGGATCAGGGATCAGGGATCTAGTAGAGCTACTAGCAGGCTGTTGATTTAGTCGTGGGAGGGGCTGGCTGGGGATAAGTCAGGGTGGTATATTAAAGGGACAGCATGATTGCAATAATCAAGAAGAGGTT
>MDTD01196859.1_pt1 | contig 12883 bp, 13 predicted proteins | sample 811221 | NCBI WGS metagenome assembly MDTD01 (sample SAMN05326646, study PRJNA326480) | marine metagenome | isolation source: seawater | place: Pacific Ocean: South West | collected 2011 | reverse complement strand
CATTAAACTTTCATCAGTACTTTTCAATAAAGGCACGTCGATTACGGTTATGACGCCGTCCACCCATGTTAATTTTTCAATTTTTGATTTTAAAAGTTGTAAATTAAGAATAGTCTCTTTTTCTTCAAAGCTTGTTACAGGAGTATAAGTTAAAACTAAAAAATCTTTAGATCCGTATCTATCGTTAATTTCTCTTAAATATTTTAAATCCTTATCACCTTCTAGCAAAAGAGCGTCGGATGAAGCATCTAAATTAAAATTTCTAGCTTGATAAAGAGATAAAATTATAATTGCTGAAATCAGCAACAAGGTTAATTTAGAAAAATCTATAACTAGTTTTTTATAAATATACAACCACATTCGGATATTTCAGATATATCTTAATTTATTTATAACTAAAGATAAATTTAGGTCTAATTTTTAGTCAAATCTTTGAATTTAGTGTATATACCCTCAAACTCTACTTTAATAGTCCCAGTTGGACCATGTCTTTGTTTACCTAAAATAATATCTGCTAATCCATTAACATCGTTCATTTTGGACTGCCATTCAGCATGTTCAATGGAACCTAGTTTTGGTTGTTTTCGCTCTAAATAATAAGCCTCTCTATAAACGAACATTACAACATCTGCGTCTTGCTCAATTGAACCCGATTCTCTTAAATCTGCTAATTGGGGTAGCTTATCATCTCTCTGTTCTACTGCTCTAGATAATTGCGATAATGCTAAAATTGGAACAGAGAGTTCTTTTGCTAAAGCTTTTAAACCTTGGGTTATTTCCGAAATTTCTTGAACTCTTCCCTCATTTTTATTCAAAGAGGATCGCATCAGTTGTATGTAATCTACCACTACTAAACTTAAACCAAATAGTCTTTTAATTCTTCTTGCCCTATTGCTTAATGTAGCTATTGTAATTGCTGGGGTCTCATCAATAAACAATGGTAAATTATAAATATTTCTAGAAGTTTCAATGTATCTATTTATTTCCTCCTCAGAAACTTTTCCCCTCCTAATGTCGTCTGATTTAATTTTCGCTTGCTCGGATAAAATTCTAGTCGAAAGTTGTTCAGAAGACATCTCCAAAGAAAAAAAAGCTACTGAAGATTTATCCTCTTTTTTTAAAATAGTTTGAGCTGCATTGTAAGCTATATTAGTAGCTAAAGCTGTTTTACCCATAGAGGGTCTTCCAGCCAATATAATTAAATCTGATTTATGTAATCCACCTAGTTTCTCATCTAAATCAGTTAAACCAGTTGGTACCCCAACTAGCCCTTGGTCATTTTTCATTGCTAATGTAGCCATTTCAATAGTTTGATCCAGTGCTTGATTAAATTTTAGGATTGATTGTGAGAAACTTCCTCTTTCAGCTAAATCAAAAAGAGATCTCTCAGTATTTTCGATTATATTTTCCGCATTTTGCTCATGTTCATTAGCATTTAAAGTTTCAGATGATAATTTATCTGAAATCATTACCAATTCTCTTCTTAAATACATTTCATGAACAATTTTTGCATAATCAATAGACTGTTTTACTGAGCCAGAAAATCTCGTAAGTTTGACTAAATATTCTGTTCCTCCAACTTCACTTAACATGTCATCTTTTTCAAAATAATTTTTAAGAGTAATTGGATTAGCAATCATTCCTTTGTTGTTTAGATTTTCAATTACTTCATAAATTTTTATATGTGCTGGGTCATAAAATGATATCGCTGATATAATTGTAGAAACTTCATCTATAATATCATTATTCACTAAAATTGATCCAATTAAAGCTTGTTCAGCCTCGATATTACTAGGCTGCTTATTGTTAATATTTTTTTGGAGAGATTTTATTTCTTTCACTAAAATATATTATTAAAAAATAAGGTTTCTAAAAGAAAAAAGTTACACACTATTTTTTCAACTCTGTGGAAAAGTTATTTTGATTGAATTTTATCAATCTTAATTGAAATGCTTGCTTTTACTTCAGTATGAAAATTTAAGCTTGCTTTAAATATACCGATTTTATTTAATTCATCTTTCAATATTAAATGTGAAGGACTTACATCTGCCTGTGTTTTCTCTTTAATAAGATTAGTAACTTCTTTTGGCTTTATTGATCCATATAATTCGCCATTTTCTTTACTTTCCTTATTAAATGTAAAAGTTTTGTTATTTATTAATTTTGCAATAGTTTTAAATTTATTTTTCACCTCAGTATTTTTTTTATTTAACTCATCTTTTTTCTTGCCAACAAACTCAAGATTTTCCTTGTTGTATCGTAAAGCTTTTCCTTGTTTCAAAAGATAGTTTCTTCCATATCCATTTTTAACTTTTACTTTATCTCCAATATTTCCGAGATTTAAAATATTTTCTAATAAAATTATTTCCATTTTAAATTAGTCCTAAAATTTTAGCTCTTTTTATCTCTTGATTTAGTTTTTTTTGTTTTTTAAAAGAAACAGATGTTATCTTGGAAGAAATAATTTTTCCATTTTCTGAGGTATATTTTTTTAATAAAGAAATATTTTTATAGTCAATTATTGGAGCATTTTTTAATGATAATGGACATCGTTTAGAAAATTTTCCATCATTTTTTTGAAAAAGACTTAGTTTACTTAATGAATTTGTATTTTTTTTCTGAAATTTTTTATTTTTTCTTTTCATAATTTCTTATTTTTCTTTTTTAAAAAACTCATTTTTAGTATCTAATTTTTTATATTTTACCGTCAAATATCGAATTATAGAGCTATCGACTTTTATTTTTTTTTCTATTTGATCCAGCGTAATTTTATTTCCTTCAAACTTGAAATGAATATAGAAACCTTTTTTGTAGTTTTTGATCTTATTGGCTAAGTTAAGAAGACCCCATTCTTCAACTTTAATCACTTTTCCAGAGGAGCTGTTTATCAGCTCGTTATACTTATTCTTTATATTTTTTAATTCTTTCTCCGCTAGATCTTGCTTAGCAACGATAGTATTTTCGTAAAATGCCATATTTTAGTGTTAGTTAAGTTAATTATTTATTTGTAAAAACAGGTTTATACTATAATGAATAATTATAGCAATACTAATTATTATTGATTAAATAAGATAAAAATGAATGCTTTATTGTTTCCAGGTCAAGGTTCACAAGCAGTAGGAATGGGAGCCGAGTTTTATAATAATTTTAATTCAGTGAAGGAAATATTTAATCAAGCGGATGATAAATTAAATTTTTCTATATCAAAAATGATATTAGAAGGTCCTGAAAGTGATCTGCAATTAACGAAGTATACTCAACCAGCGATTTTAATTGTAAGTTATTCAATCTTTAAAATAATGCAGGACGAATTTAATTTTAATTTAAACGAATTTAAATATTTTGCAGGACATTCTTTGGGAGAATATAGCGCTTTAGTTTGTTCAAGTTCTTTAAGCTTTAAAGACTCCTTATATTTATTACACGCAAGAGGCAAAGCAATGCAAGATGCTGTACCTTTGGGCAAAGGCAAGATGATAGCTGTATTAGGTAAAAAGATTGATGAAATTAAATCAATAATTGACTCTTTAAAAAACAATGAAGTTTGTGAAATAGCAAATGATAATGCTGATGGTCAAGTAATTGTTAGCGGATCTAAATATGGAATTGAAACATTGGAGAACATCTTAAAAGATAAAAAAATTAAGTTTATTCCACTAAAAGTAAGCGCACCATTCCACTGTTCATTAATGAAACCTGCTGCAGAAACAATGAGAGAGAAGCTTAAAAACATTAATTTTGAAAAACCTTTAAAAAATATCGTTAGCAATGTTACTGCTAGATCAGAAAATGATCCAGAAAATATTAAAAAACTTCTAATTGAACAGATTTATTCAACAGTAAATTGGCGTGAAAGTATCATAAAAATACATAATGAAAATGTTGTCAATTTTGTTGAAATTGGACCTGGGAAAGTTTTGTCAGGAATGGTAAAAAGAACTATAAAATCAGCTAATTGCTTTTCTATAAATTCAATTGCTGATATTAAAAATTTAAAAGATGAACTTAAAAAATAAAAAAATCTTAATTACTGGAGCGACAGGCGGAATAGGCAATGCTTTAGTGAAAAAATTTGATGATCTAGATCTAAAAATTGTAGCAACTGGAACGAACGAACAAAAATTGGAGAAATTAAAAAAAAATTTTGAAAATATATACACAGAAAAATTCAAACTTGATGAACATGATAAGATTGAAGAATTCGTAAATAAAGTCGACAAAAAACTAGATGGAATCGATATTCTTGTGAATAATGCTGGAATAAATTTAGATAATTTATCAATACGACTTACTGAAGAAAATTGGAAAAAAGTTCTAGATATTAATCTTACATCAACTTTCTTAATGTGTAAGTATGCTATAAAGAAGTTTCTTAAAAAACGTTACGGTAAAATTATAAATATTACTTCTATAGTTGGTCATACAGGTAATTTAGGACAAGCTAACTATTCAGCATCAAAAGCTGGTATAGTAGCTTTCTCTAAAAGTTTGGCAATTGAATACGCAAAAAAAAATATTAATATCAATTGTGTATCACCTGGTTTTATTAAAACAGACATGACAGATAATATTAACGAAGAATTTAAAAAAAATTTGATTGGGAAAATACCCTCCGGAAACTTGGGCACTGGAGAGGATGTTTCGAATTGCGTAGCTTTTTTGGCATCTGATATGGCTAATTATATAAATGGCGAAACTATCCATGTTAATGGTGGAATGTATATGGCTTGACAATTCTATTTAATAATCTATTAAGAAATTAGCATACGAAAGGATTTCATGTCAGACGATATAAAAAACAAAATAAAAAAAATAGTTGCAGACCATTTAGGTATTGAGGAAGAAAAAGTAACTGAAGAAGCCAGTTTTATAGATGATTTGGGTGCCGATAGTTTAGATACAGTAGAGTTAGTAATGGCCTTTGAGGAGGAATTTGGCTCTGAAATTTCAGATAGCGAAGCTGAAAAAATATTAACCGTTGGCGATGCGATTAAATTTATAGAAAATAAAGCTGGATAAATTATTTATTTAAGTTGAAATGTCTCATGGTGGAGAAAATATCATGGTTATTTTATCTTCTCCATCCGGAGTAGGAAAAACCACCTTAAGCAAAAAAATTCAACAAAAATACCACTCATTCGAAATTTCTGTTTCACATACTACGAGACCACCAAGATCAAACGAAATAGATGGTGTAGACTATCACTTTGTTTCAAAAAAGAAATTTGAAAATTTAATTTCAGAAAATAAATTTTATGAATATGCAAAAATTTTCGAAAATTACTACGGAACTCTAAAAGAAAATGTTGACAGTTTAATAAAAACGAATGATATATTATTTGATATTGATTGGCAGGGTACTAAACAACTTTCAAAATTTAAAAACCTAAAATTAATAAAAATTTATCTAATTACAGATAGCAAAAATGAGCTAAAAAAAAGACTTATAAAAAGAAACCAAAATACTAAGCAAGAAGTTGAAAAAAGATTTGAGTCATTTGATGAAGATATAAAGCATTGGAATGATTATGATTATATTTTGATTAATGAAAACCTAGAGACTTGTTTTAAACAAATTGAAACTATAATAAAAAATAGTAAAAAAAATTTTCAAAGCTCAATAAGCTCAGCAATTTTATAATAGATTTCAGGCCTAATTTCAGAGGGTCTATAACTTAATTTAAGGTCTTTTATATTTTTTAATTTTTCTGAACATATAATTTTTTTTATGCTCTTATTAATCATTTTTCTTTTGTTTGAAAATAAAACATTTGTTACTTTCTCAAGACTTCCAATATTTTTTATTTTGTAAATTATCTTATTTTTTGGTTTAAAATGAATTACTAGAGAATTTACCTTAGGTTTTGGAAAAAAACTATTTGGCGAAACCAAAAATTTATCAACGATATTTAGACGATAATTTGAAAGTATAGAGAGTCTTCCATAGTTTGACGATGAAAATTTACCTATAATTTTTTCACCTAATTCTTTTTGAAACATTAAAACTAGACTTTTAAAAATTGGTGGCCAATTCAATTTTATTAATTTAACAATTATTTGAGAAGAAATGTTGTAAGGTAAATTACCAAAAATTATGTAATTTTTATTTAATAAACTTTCTAAATCAAATTTAAGTATGTCACAATTAATTATATCTATTTTTTTATTTCCATAATATTTCAATTTTAATCCCTCTACTAAAACATTATCTTTTTCTATTAAAATAAGATTTTTTGGCTGCTTTTTAATTATTTCATCTGTAAGCGCACCACTACCTGGACCTATTTCGATAACGTTTTTATTTTTTATTTCAACCATTTTTAAAATTTTTTTAATGATATTTTTATCTATTAAAAAGTTTTGACCTAATGATTTTTTAAAATATTTCATTTGCCGTGAAGGTTGACAAAATTTATACTTTTTAGAAGACTAGCTGAACTTGCTACCTTTTTTCCAATCAAACTTTTGGCTGTACCGTGATCAGGAGATACTCTTAAATATTTTAAGCCAAGAGTAATATTTATAGCATCGTATTTAAATAAGGTTTTAAACGGTGCAAGAACTTGATCATGATACATCCCAACAATTACGTCATATTTTTTATATTCTTTAATAAAAATTGTATCGGATGCAAAAGGACCAGAAATTTTAAATCTTGATTTATATAGTTTTTTTATAGCAGGTTTTATTATTTTTTCCTCCTCAGAAAATTTCCTTTGCTCGGCATTATGAGGATTTAAACCCAAAACAGCTATTTTTGGACGTCTTTTAAAAGTAGATTTATACCAGTTGTCAATTTTTTTTATCTTTTTAACTAATACATTAATTTTTAATTTTGATGAAACTTGTTTTAAATCAATATGTGTGGTGATAGGACAAACAGATAGTTTTTTATTAAAAATCATCATCACTTCTGAATTGTCTTTAATTTTACATTTAGAAGCTAAATATTCTGTAACTCCAGATCCCTTTACCTTTAAAAGTTTTTTGTCAATAGCACAATTAACCATGGCTTGAGCCTCATTTTTTATTAAAATATTATGCGCAAGATCCAACGATTTCAAAACAAACTTTGATGATGAAATTTTTGAAACTCTAAAAGGATTTGTGAAATTAACATTTATATCTATTATTTTTAACTTATCTGATTTTAAATTTTCGTTTATATTATTAATTTTTAAAATTTTATTTGAATATTTTAATTTTCTAATTTGTTGAGTCATCAGATTGTAATTTGATATTAAAAAAATCCTTTCTCGTAATGACTTATTAAGTTTTTTCCAACATTTAACGATAATCTCTGAATTAATACTATTTGGGTCACCACTTACAATTATAATTTTTCTTTTTTTCATTTATATTCTATCAAAGCCTTGTTTTTGAGTTTAGATAAGTGACTATTTGAATATAAATTAAACATTTCATTTTTTTTTTGTTGAATTAATCTACTCTTTATCTCCTCTTTATCAAAATTATCTAATTTAGAATTTTTTTTGTCGATTAGTTTTAAAAATAAAATTGTGTTTGGATTCCTTATTGGTTCAGAAATGTCTCCGAGTTGCATATTGTTTATAATTTTAAAGATTTTTTTTGAAAAAGATCTACTATTTATCCACCCTAGGTCACCTTTATTTACTGAAGAGGCAGATGTACTAAATTTTTTAGCAGTGTCTCCAAATCCGATTTTTTGAACTTGATCTAAAATAAAATTGATTTGCTCATCAATAGAAATACCTTCTTCAACAAAAATTTCTATTTCTGATAATTTATACTCCACAATAGTTGATTTATTTTCTATAATTTTTGATAGTTCAAAATCTATATCCTTATCATCAATGTTTACTTTATTATTATACATATTAAAAATGAACTGTCTCCAAGCCAATTCAGTTTTTATCTCACTCAAAAATAAATTAAAATCGAGATTGTTTCTTTCAAATTGATCTTTAAGACTATTAATATTATTTGATGAGATTGAAGCTAAATGATTGCTTGCATCAATTTTGTTAATATCGACTTTGTACTTATCTAACTCTAATTTTTTTATTTTTAAATTTAATAAACTTGATAAAACATTCGATTTGATTTTATTTACATTATTTTGATTAATTTCTTGATCTGATAAAATCAAAGTCACTTTTATCTTGTTCTTTAATTCATGTGAAGTTAAAACACTATTTTCAACTTTTGCTACTATTTTGTTTTCAATCGAAAAAACTTTTATACTTAATATAAAGAATAAAGATAAAATAGATAATGATTTTAAAAAATATTTTATCATTTATTGAAAGAAGGTGAACCTATATTTCCAAAATTTGATAGCGTAACTCTAAACATTAAAGAATTTTCTGTCTCAAGTTCCGAGTCACTGTAGAACTCTCTTCTATAAATTATTCCAGCTCTCAGACAATCATTTATATATTCATAACTTAGATTATAAAATTCTGATGAGTCTTTTATTAAGTTTCGTTTTGTTTCAAAAGATATTAAACTATTTTTTGAGTTATAATTTAAACTTGTTTTAAAATATTCTTGATTTCCAATATGTTTATCCTCTAAAAGATAATTAAAATTTAATTTAAAAGGATTAAAATCTATAGTTGTTTCAAGATCATTATAATTAAAGTTTTCGTAATTTTCATCTAATGAAAAATTATACTTAAAACTTAAATTATCATTAAGTTTAAGTGTTGAATTTCCTACTAAATCGGATGTTTTTTCATCTAAACTTGTCTTGGAAGGCATTTTATCATTTGCCTTTTGATTTATAATTTGAGCTACCGAAAAATCTAATTCTTTATTACTACCCTTAATATTATAGTCAAATCCTAGAGTGCCACTCAATCCTGTCTCAAAATTATTATCTCTATCTAGTCTATCCATACTAAAAGCCGCGGTAGGATCTAATCTTGAACCAGAAGTTTGCTTTCTCATTGAACCTGGCGAAAATCTTAGTAGAAATTTTGGTTTAAGTGAATAACGATTACCATTTTCCTCTTTTTGTAAATCAATTTCTGAAAAGTAACCAAAAGCTCCGTATAGTTCACTTGTTGTATCCTGTTTTAAGTTTTCAATATTTTTAGACTCATAATTTATATTTTTTAAATTTGTGAGAAATCTACCTTTGATTCCATTGGAGAACTTTTTATCCTTAAAATTCCAATTAAAATTGTTCACAAGAAAATTAGAAGATTTATTTGTATCATAATTGTGTGCTTTAAAATTAGATTGTAAATCCAAACTTCCAAATTTATTGCTTGAAAACAAATTTTTATCTAAGGTAATTTCTGGTAGAATATATTCATATTTATCGTTATAATTTTCTTTTAAAGTTTCAAATGCACTCGCATTTAGTCCAATGAACATATCATTTTCTTCATGTGAAAATTTTATCGAATTTTCTAATGTGTTTGTACCGTGATCTACTAAAATCGAGTCTAATTTATAAAGTTTTAAATATTTGTCATCAGAGACATCTTGAAAAACAATGTCCAATTCATTTTGAGAATTTTTTTTCCAACTAAAATTTTTTGTAAATTTTGAAAAAAAATGTGATTTATCTCCAGCTTGTTTCTTAGCACTAGTTCTCTTATATCCTTTTGTATATCCGAAATCTGCAATTAATTCAGCGTTTGCGTAGGCTTGGTGATATTCACCGAGTAAGAGAGGATTCTCCGTATCAAATATTCTTGTGGTTATAGTAAAATTTTTATCATTACTTAAAGACCAAAAGAATGGGACTGTAATACTGCTACCCAAATTTTTTGTATCAGAGAAGGAGGGTGTTAAGAAACCTGATCTTCTCTTAACGCTCGGATCTGGATGGGAAAGTTTTGGAATATAAAAAATTGGCACATCATATATTTTTATTAAGGCGTGATCATAATAAATTGTTTTCTTTTTTCGATCATGCTCCATTTTTTTTGCTTGAATACTCCATGGAGGACATTTATCATTTTTCCTATAATCACACATTGTAAATACACTTTTATCAAATGTTGTATTTTTATTTTTGACTTTAATGGAATTTGAAAATATTCTAGGTTTATTTCTCTTATCTATTTTAAAACTTTCTTCATTAATATACGCCTTAGTGTCAGTACCAATCATCTCCTTTTTTTCTGTATCGATATACAACTGAGAAAATTCATATTTATTATCCATATTGTCTACGATTTCAATTAAACCAATAGACTTGAAAATATTTTCTTCTATTTGATATTTAAAGCTTTTTAAATAAATTTTATTTAAATCTCGATCTGTTATTATCGTTTCTTTATCTGAATTTATTATTCTTTTTTTATTATTAGCAACAACATTTTCTCCTTCAATTGTATAACCTTCTGATGTAATAATTTTTGTTTTTCCAATCGTCTTAAATATTTTTTGATTACCATCGTATTCAGCTTTTTCTGTCTCGATTCTGTTGTTTTTCTCATCTACTGCAATAACATTATTTTTTAAAAATAAATAATTTTTTTTCTTATTATATTCAGCATAACCACTTTTAATAATTTTATTGTTTTCAGTTTTAACAACTACTTCTTTTTCAAAAATAGATATTTCTTTATTTTTATCTAAAGAAATATTTTTGGCTTGGATAGTAAGATTTTCCGCATACGAAAAAGAATTAAAAAAAAAGGATAAAAGTATTATAAAAATTTTATTTTTCATTTATTTGTAATACACCTATAAAAGTAAAAAAGCTCAATGCAATAATAGGCGCCCAAATTGCTAAAACTAAGGAAATACGATCTGTTTGACCTAGTGCTAGTGACAAGTCTTTAAAATAAAAAGTTAACACACTTGTTATTAGACCTAGAATTATTAGTCTAAAATTATCTGACTTTTTCATTGTATTCATCGTAAATACTGAAGCAAGTCCAGTCATTAAAAGCAGAAAAAACGGCAAAACCAACATTGTATGCAAACTCTGTATTAAAAAAGGCTTGTTATAACCTTTGTTAATTAATTTTTTATAATTTAGAACAATATCTGGGAAAGACATTGTATCGAAATTTTTGAATAAACTTGTAATTTTATCATGATTGTAAATTGACTTAATTTCGTAATTATCAAAATTTTTAATATCAAATATTCCATCTTTGTGCTTGAAAACCATGACATCTTCTAGCACCCAATTAAAATCTTTTACGTTAGCCTTTTTTGCTTTAATTTTTTCAACTAGCTTTGAGTCGTCACCTATATGGAAAATAGTAACGTCTATTAAATTAAAATCTTTGGGTTTTGCAGCAGAAATAATTCTATCGCCAGTTCCTAGATTTTCTTTTATCCAAAGACCATTTTTGTTAAATGAAACTAGATGATCGATATCTTTTGAATAATTAGATTTAGTTTTTTCATAATATTTAGATAAAGCAGAAGTTAAGGGATTAGCAAAAATAAGTATAGTCCAACCAAGCATAAATGAGGTAATAGCCAAAATGAAAAAAATTTTTAAGTTAGAATAACCAAAAAACTTTAGAGTAAGCAAATCCTTACTATTTCTTAAATTTATCATAAACCACATACTAGAAATAAATACGATAAAAGGTAAAATTTTAATGAGTAGTCCTGGAATTAAAATACTTGTTAGCGCCAATGGGGTAAATATACTTACATCTATATTTTTAAAAAATTCAACTTCTTCGAATAAATTTAATATTACACCGAAACAATAGAATATTGATAAAATTACTAAAAATTTTTTTAGAAAGTTTACTAGAAGATAATTAATTACAATATTATTCATGAAATTTTTAAAATTTTTGAAAATTTGAAAATTAAATAAAGGTAAATTAAAGATGTTAAAATTATAGGCGTAATTATAAAAGCAAACAAAATTAATGAGTTAATTCCAGTATATCTCACAGCTAATTCTGTAAATACAAGCAATATGAAACTATAGGAAAAAACAGTTATTTTACTTATGAGTTTATTTTTCGATTTAATTAAAAGCATGCAACAAATTAAAGATATAGCAGGAATATAAAAAGGTATAATAATTCGCCTATTTAAATTTGAAATTATTTCTTTTTTATAATTAAGATTACAATTTTTATCATTAATTGATCTAGAAAATAGACATTCCATAAGTTTTACTGTCGATGTTTCTTGGATTTTTGGCTGTTTAATTGTGGTTGTAGTTAAATTACCTAAATCAATATTTAACTGCTCAAATTTTATGATTTCATTTTCAGTATTATCTTTTTTCGAAGTTAAAATTTGTCCATTAAATAAAAAAAGTTTTTTCTGATCGATTATACCGTTCTCTGCTAGAATAGTTGTATCGCTTATTTTTGAAATATTTGAAGATAAATTTTTCAAATTGTTTCCTTTATCATGAAGAAAAATATTTTTTATTTCATTATTAATTTTTTTTTCGACGATAAATGTAAAACCTTTAAACGAGTCACTAAACTGCTGAGATTTTACAGTTGGCAAGAAGGAATTTAAATTTTCATAACTTAATAACTTTCTAGACTTATTCAATGCATTGGGTGTAACAAAAGTTGTTAAAATTAAATAAAATATCATAGTAACAATTGAGGAAAATAATAATAAATTTACAATTTTCATTTTTTTTACACCGGATGTCCATAAAATAATGAACTCACTATCTTGAATGTGTTTAAGTATAAAAATTGTTAATGCTATTAAAAAAGATAAGGGAATAAATTTCGGCGCAATACCAAATAAATTTAGCACAGAATATTGAAAATAAGTTGTTACTGGATAACCGCTATCGACTATTAAATCCAAAAAATTTACAGCTCTTACTGTCAGAGCAATTAATGACAAACCAAAGAGGATTACCAGAAATGTTTTGAAGATTTCTAATAAAAAATTTAAATAAATTTTGTTTTGAAGCATTTTGATTTTT
>MDTD01189325.1_pt1 | contig 12884 bp, 12 predicted proteins | sample 811221 | NCBI WGS metagenome assembly MDTD01 (sample SAMN05326646, study PRJNA326480) | marine metagenome | isolation source: seawater | place: Pacific Ocean: South West | collected 2011 | reverse complement strand
GAAACGGTTGAACCGATAAGGCCTGGGCGAAAATATCCAAGAGATTTTAATAATCGGCGTGGACGTTTCCATTATGGATATCAACCGCTCCGTTAAGTTAATGACATTGAGTTACAACAACCTTATAGCTTTCTATACGTCCTTCTTCCAGTATCAGCTCAGCCTTTCCCCATGTGGTATTCCATACACCTGGCTTTTTAGAACGAAGTGCATTCGATAACCCAGTAGGAATTGAAACCGACATTGACTTAAAAAAATGCTCAACCGCACTATCCAAACGCTCAAAGGCATCGCTCTTTTGTGAAGGATTATTGACATTGATTTTAATTCGATAATCATTTGCTCTTGTTTTGCTTTTGCCATATGCGTAGAAAGCAATGTTATTTTTAAGGCCGTTACTTCCAGGAGAGCCAAATTGTTCAAGACGACTTAGGCAAACCCATTCCCCTGGAAACGCTTTGCTTGGATGCCAACCATCTGTGTATATGCCGACACCAACGAGGGAAGTGCAGGCTTTAGACGGTTCTGCAAAAAAGTCAGATGCCCAAGATGTAGATGTGATAGATACAAGGATTACCATAAGCACAAACCTATTCATTCGTAACTCCTAAATTATAGAGAAAAGCAAAGGGCTTAGTTTGGTAGCATTTAGCTGGACCATCATTTATTTCGTTAGCTCACGATGCTCCCATCGAAGATTATTCATAGTTATCGAATAGATGTTGTATATAAATCCCTTGAGCAATAAAATAAGAAATGAGATACAACATGTTAAGAGCACATATGAAGCTTTTATTGCTATTGATTTGATCAGTATTGGTTGCGGCAATACTCTTATGATGTGCGGGATTATGCCATTCGGGCTACAAAACATAATAACAAATAAAAAAATTGAAGATACTATTAAATAAAAGATGAAAACTCGCATGAATACAAAATAATTGTATTTTAGATAAGTTAGTTGCGTTTTTTTATGCGTTTCGTCCATCATCCGTAATAAGAGTTCTGGCTTCGTTAAAGTCGCAAAAATTGTAAAACCCGCAATTAGAAATCCAAGTATTGTAATTGAATAAGTTAGTCCCAGTTCTGACAATTCACGGCTTTTTTCTAAAATTATTGATGTATTTTCTTCAAGAAAAAAAGCATAAGCCCCAGATAATATAGCAACTAACATCAAAACTATTTTATTGAATTTTGTAATCTTTATTTTCTTTGAAGCAACAAAAATGTCCCATAAAGACTTTTCTTTTGTAAGTTCTGCGGGATCGAATTGAAATTTCATCAGAGAAGTACACTAAAAAGTTTTTTTAATTTTAACAATTTGCTTGTCACTTTTTCAGGAGTGTTGGGCACAATGATTGAGCCAGATTCAACAAGGTGAAAGTATTCAGACATTAGGCTTGGCCCTGTCACGGAAACGTCCTTTTGTAAATCGTCAGTATCAACAGTTAAACTAAAATCATCATTGTTCCCGGCAAGCGTCCCTCCATGCTTATCAAATCCCCGAAATTTGACATCAGAGTTTGCCAGCTTAGTTGCGGAGTTGCTTTGTTTGTAAACCTCCTCGCTGTCTAAACCATCCTGTGTATTAGCAAAATCCACTTTCGCTTTTTTGCTTCCAATTTTTTCTCTAGTGTCATCAAGTTCATTCCAAAAGCCATCATTGTCAATCTCTTCGTTGTTTGTGGGCAAGAGTGTTATCATGAATGTATTAATTTGCCTAAACTTATCAATAAACTGCCTTAGGCTTTGTCGATCTGTCAAAGGGGTTACTCTGAGATTTGGGTATGGATACTTTTGAACTAATTTAATTTTAGTTAATCTTTCTAAAGTATTATCATCCTTCCTTTGTTCCCTGTTGTATTCATAAGCTCTATTTATAAAATTTTTATGCTCGATTTTAAGAAATTTTGAACAAGTCGCCCCAAAAGCAGGAAGACCAGGAGCACCAGGAACCTCTTTAACATAGATGAGTCTGTGGGTGTTTAGAATCAATAAAAAAATTGATGTGGGGGCACTCTCCAATTCTTGATGATCTTCAATAATTCCATCCTTGGCCCGGTATATTTGTTCTCGCTTCAGTTTTGTATTTTTTACGAGTTTACCTGTAATGCCAATAAATTCTTCACCCGTATTACCTATCTTTTTTACAAACTGGGTATCTATAAAAAAATAATCACTTCCGCGAACAGAACGAATATGTTTTGAATTAAAGAAGGAGCTGTGAACAACATCTTCAAACATATCCATCATGGCAAGATTATCACCAAAATTGAGGGTAAAGTTTGCAAATTCAATTTTCTTTGTGTATGTCATTTAAAATCCTAAATTTATTCAATGCAGATCAATTGGGTACTCAGTAATGGATCAATAAATCTTCGTATTAATGATCAGCTCTGGGAAAATTTCCCTTTTGAAAAAGGTTCTAATTTCTTTGGCCGCTTCTTGAAATAAATACCATTCAGATGTCTCGAGATTATCGGGATCAATTTTGATGTATTTATTCTCGTTTGACTGGATAGGTCTTAGAGTCAATTCTTTCCAGTGCTTGTATGATATGTCGGCATCGCCGGAAACTGCTTGGGTGATGTTGTCAAATTCGCCTTCATGACCTTCTTCTTTAGTAAGAATCTCCTTGTATTTAGGAATATCGCCGTCATCAATTTGCCTGACCTCAAACCCCAGTCCTTCAAGATATTCGGGGATTCGCTTGATGACGGCAAGAAAGATGTCTTGGTTAGGCCTTGTCACTGGTTTATCGTTCGAGTCTGCATAGCTCCAGGTCCGCCACATGTCATCGGGGTAGGTTAAAGCCTCGCCATGTCCGATACAAGGTAACGCATTTGCCAATGCAGCTCCCCAGTCAAATTCATTCTTGCTATCAAGATGAGAAATATCGTTATGTTTACAATACAATCCCATGAAACCTTCATGAGTATAGGTATCAACGAGAATATGCAAAAGAATGCCTACTAAAATATTTTTCTTTGTTTCCGAACAGCCCTCCTCCCCAATTTTCGTTTTTACGAAATCAATCAGTTTGGCAACGTTTTTCGTCTCGGGAGCACACACACCATTCTTATCTGGAAAAAAATGAAACGGCATCCAGATGTTAGAGGCATCTCTGCTGTCTATGTTGTCGGGGTCTAAATGCTCGTGGGCTGTCACAACCGGATAGAACAATTTGCCATCGTCAAAAACGATCAGCTTTTCTTCTTTGAAATCATCGACGGCTTGGGATGCTGAAGCAATCATGTTGGCCTGAGCTATGGGAATTCCGATATCGGTTAATACTGCTTGGACACCATTAAAGTGAAAAGATTTTCCGGCCATTGGCTCGCCTCCTATTTTTGATGTTAGATTCAGATTGGTATTCCATACCAAAGCCATACTCCTCTGTAAATTGGGGAAATCTTTATTATGAGGAGTCTACATATTTGAAAAGTATTCAAGAAAAGTGCTTCTGAAATGAAAGCTGTCAGGCCCTCACTGCTTTTTGTAATGAAAGATAGCTGAAACTTTTCTTTTTTTGCTTTTGGAGCCTTCGGGTTCTCACTGTCAGCATGAAAATATTTCATTAGCAAGTTTCAGCCACCCGAAGTTAAGTTGCGAGCCCGCAGCTTAAATCATCTTGTATTCAGTCCGTCGAACTCAACTTCAACCCCGCCGAAAAACCATTGATTTTACGAGGCTTTTTCCTTCTTTATTAGTTGCAAAGTCAATTTGGTTACTATCAATTCTAACAACTTCTATTTTATCTTTAACTAAATTTATTTGATTTTCAATTGATTGATTCAATACTGTCAAGTAATCTATTGAAATAGATTTTTCAATCTCACGATTTCTATTTTTGATGCGATTAATCAGAATTTCTTCAGGGCAATAAAGAAATATTATTTTCTCCGGTAACCCAATTTCTTGTTCGAGGTCATCTGCGACTAATTGGAATAGTTTTTTTCGTTTTTGAGATAATGTAACTTCTGCATAAGCTCTATCGAGTATTATCGAGAAGTCAAATATACTGAAGGAATATTTTTTGATAGCTTTCTTTATAAAAAAATAATGTTGAAGTAGAAAACTCAACTCTGTCTCAAAGGAGTATTTGTCAGGATTTTGATAAAATGACTCTAGAAAGAGTATCCCTCTAAAATTTTCATATACTATATTGCTCTTTTGTTTATCAAATAATGATACAATAGTTGATTTTCCAGACGCTATGTTTCCACAGACTCCGATATATTTATTTTTTTTCATTAGGTTCGCCCACCGTCTCTAATGGAGATCTGATTTTTTCTATTTCATTTTTTAATTCTGCATTACTTTTTTCTATGGCATTATTCTTTTCTATAATTCGTTCTAATTCTTTTAGAATTCTATTTTGTTGGCTTGATATCTGATCTAAACGATCTTCGTATTTCTTTTTATTTGTATAAACTATTTCCTTCACAGCAGTCTGTATTTTTTGACCCGCAAAGCTCTCTATATTTTGTTTTACAGTATTTTTAAGCTCCTCGTTAAATTTATTGTTAGACTCAATCACGTATTGTTCTGCACTAGTTACATATGCGTTGCTTGAATTAAAGCTTTGTAATGTGTACCATAATAATGGAATTATGCCGACTAACAAAGTAGATAATATAGCACCAAGAACTCCTAAGGTGATTCGTGACTTAAAAGCATTAATTTTTTTTATATAGTTTGAAATTCTGTCTTCTGATTCTTTTATTGCATTGCCGATTGAACTATTGACTGATCGAATTCCATTTGGCAAAGCCTTCTTGAAATATTTTTCAAAATCTGGAAAGGGAGTCATTGGATTTGTGACATAATCTCCTTTTCCTTTTGGTGTTTCATTATTCCATATATTATTAGGACTTAGTTTGGTGAATTCTATACTAATGATGGCATCGCCAGGTCTTACGATATAATTATTCGGGGTAAGATTATGTATAGGGATCATAATCTTGCCTTGAAATCCTGGGTCAATAAGTGGCCCCGTTCCTAATAGAATTCCCCGGTGCACATGCTTAATTGTCAAATTAAACCTTAATGCTATGTAATCTGGTATCTGAAAAGTCTCTTCTAATGTTATATATGTAATTGAATTCTGGCGAAAACAAATACTATCGCTCTCCTTCAAATTTTTGTTATATTGTTTCCTTTTTTTATTATCCCAATACCAAACTTCTTTACCAATTATTGCCTCATAACTAGCTGGTTTTAATCTTGAAGGATTAAATGGGAAAATCATACCCGTTAAACAAACGTATTCGGCAATATCAGCAGAATTAAGCAGTGCCGGTTTTATTTTTGGAAGTGGATCTGCAGATTTGTGTTGCGAATACAGTCTTATTGCAGAATCTTTATCCTGTGCAAAATCAAAAAAAGTGTTTAACTGTCTTGTTTTGTTATTCATTTTATTCAAACTGAGAATTTTATTTACTAAGATGAAAAATATCCTTTTGATCAATTCCATACATTTCAATCTTCTTATTTATTTCAAAAGAAATATTATCTATAAACTTAGATGCTTTTAGAGTCATGCCTTTTTTTCTAATAGAAAAATCAACATAGTCCACATGATTTAGCACAACGCGAGTTGGATTATTTATCTGAATAGCACGACGAACAATCTCAGAATCAAACTTAGCAACCCTCCTAACTTTTTTGGTAACACTTGTTATTTCTGCCAGGTCAAATGGTGCGCCAGATTCTTGTCTTAGAATATCCCAGTTAATCTCGTTAGGTAAATGTCCTGAATTTCCTGGAACTCTTATTGGGAATGCTCTTATGACCATAACAACATCATCAACATCTAAAGGGCTTAAACCGGCCTCAGCAAGAAAGCCTGAAGCAGTTGTATCTCTGCTGGTGACATTCGGATAATATGGAGAATGAATGAGAGAGAGTCCAAATCCTTGAGTTCCTTCTAATATAATACGTTTCTTTTTTTTTAATTGCGATCTTAAAAAAGAGTTTACATCTTTTATGTAGGGACTAAGGGCTGGAATATCCTTAGCGAATGTCAAGGTATCTGTTCTTTTAATTCTATGAATTACAGCTTCTCCAGTCCCACTTCCTGTTGAACCAATACGTTCTTTTAAAGTTCCATTCTGTTCTGTTTTTTTCATCCTTTCAGTTATGATAACAGCTTTAGGATCGATGAATAATTTTTCTTTATCTATTCTTACTTTTGCAATTTCAGAGAACAAAATATCCAAGTCGATGTACATTCCTGCGGAAAGAACTGATATAATGTTTGATAAGAGGCAGGCAGTTGGGAGCTGTTGAAAGACAATAGCTTCCCCATTATTATTTATTACAGTATGACCGGAATTGGGGCCTCCACATCGAATTGCAACTGAGGCCCCTTCTTGCTCGGCAATGCATTTAGCAACTTTTCCTTTTCCTTCAGAACCTAGTTGGCCACCAACAATAACAGAAATAGGCATAATAGTTTTATAATTCCAAATAGTTTTAAGACAATTTAAATGTTCTGTTTATTTTAATTATTTTGTTAAACAAAACGTCATCTATTGTCCAATGTAAATTTTCCAACGTTCCATTATTTTTCACAACAAAATCTGCCCCTGTTTTCAATAAATTGGATTTTGAATTTTCCCGACTTTTGTTTTTGATATTTGAGCGTTCAACATGTAGTGAAAAATGTTTTATTCCCCTTAAATTAAAATCCAGTATTTCATCTATCAGGCAAAGAGAATCAATAACAATAGGACTTTTGGCAGACATCATTTTCTTAAGAAGCAGTCTCTTCAGTAAGCCTTGCTTATTTATATTAACCTCATTGAACTGATCTGGTTTAAATTGTGTGAATGGCTTTTGTGAAGTAGTGTCAGATTCTTCTGACGATATATACTCTTCAGAGTTATCTTTGGCTAATTTTAAGAGCTGTTCATTTATTTTTATCCATTCAAATCCATAAAACAAAGATAAATATCTCGCAATAACAGACTTTCCAGCTCCAGGAATTCCAGATAAAGATATAATAGGTAATTCCTTAGTGTCTAACAAATCTATTTTAGGAACTATTAGTTGGGCTTCAGATATAATCCCCATGGGTTCATAACTACCTGCTTCAAAAAAACGACCAACGATACAACAAGTTATTGCATCAATTTCATCATGTGAGGTAGATTGCAATCCACTCCCAGTGAGCCCCAATTGCCTAAGTCCATTTTTTAAGTAGTGTAATCCATGCTGTTTTCGAGGTATTCCTAATATATCTTGGGCCGCTCCAGGATATGATTCAATTACAATAGGAGGAGTCGTTAACGCTTCTAATTGTTTGCGAAGCTTTATTCCGCGAAGAGTTAAATTCTTCATAGAATCGATTAATGCTGGATACGCGGGAATTCCTACACTCGATAAATCTCTTTCCGCCTCTCTAACTATTCCGGCTTTAGGATCAATTTTTGTAGTTCCTCCAGGTAATCCCAGAGGAGAATCTATGCTCACAATTTTAGGACGTTTGGCTCTTATATACTCAATAATTTCATTATCTGACAATATTGAAGTTGTCTCGACAGCGTTTCCTGAAAGATATGCTACCCCAGTCTTCTTATTTGCCCCAGCGGTTAAATCCAAACCAACAACATCAGAACCTGATGGTAGAGCAATGTTTCCCATCTTTGCATAGCCACTAGTTAATTGTGTGCATGGGGGTTGGGGCATTGGTGCAAACAATTCGAGTTGATTTTCTTGCCAAGAATTCTTTGGAAGAGATTTTCTAATCCTTCGAGCATTAGTTAGCCATTCTTGTATGTCTTTTAATGTTAGATAGTTCAGAATTTTTTTTCCTTTGTATCTATTTATACTTTCGATGCCAAACTTGATTAAATTAAGGTGATTCTTAGAATGCGAGTCTGATCCCAACGAAATCCAGCAACCTTTTTTGAGTGCTTTTTCTATATACTCATGTGAAAGATCCAATCTTGCAGGAAAACAATTAATCTCTAATGCAACCTGCCACTTTGCACACGCAGAAAAGATTTTGTCCCAATTAGCATTAACTGGAGGTCTGTAATAATTTGGTACACCTGGCTTACCCGTTATAGTTGCAGTCGGATGACCTAGTATGTCAATAGCTCCGCTTTCAATCGCCTTTAAAATCCTATTTGTATTTTGAAGATAGTTCCCTGTCCATCCAGAATGAACTGATCCTATGACTATATCTAATCCTGATAACACTCCATCTGGGAAGTCTAAATCTCCAGTTGGAAGAATATCAACTTCTAAACCATGCAAAATAGACCCTCTAAATTTTGAATTCGAAACCGCTCTTCTTTGTTTCAGCCATCGTGATGGTGTCAATCCACTCTGAATTTTAGAAGAACGGCTATGATCTGAAATAGCAATATATTCTAGTCCATTTTTAAAAGCCTGCTCAGCAATTTCATCTATTGATGTTAATCCGTCAGACCAGGAAGTATGGATATGAAGATCAGATTTCACATGTTGTTGTATCTTTTTTATTAAAGGGTCATGTCTCTCAATAAGTTTTTCTATAACAGATCCACCCATCTTGTTTGTTTTTGACAAGGTGAAACACCACCCCATATTATGCTGAATTCTGTATTTCTCCGCCGTGTTATCTATAAGCTTAAAAAACGGATTCTTTTTCAATAAATCCACTACTTTTTTTGGGGTCAGAATTAAGTCCTTAGAGTTTAGTTTGATGTGAAAACAACTCTCAACTGTTGAAGCCGTCTTCTTAATTCCAATGATTTTCCATTTCAGATTTTCAGTGCATTGTAGATCTATAGATTTCATCAATCTAAAAAGGGGCGGGAAAATATGAGCTTTCTGCCACTTGCCAAATATTTCCCCAACAAAGATTTGTTTAACTATTTTGGGGGATGTGTTGCAAGTAGATGCAATTTCTCCAAATAAATCAGTATTTCCTTTATAAATTTGTGAGATTTGCTTTTTTTTGATCCTAGGAAGCGAACGCAATCTCAAACAACCATCAGATTGGTCCGTTTGTAGTTTTTTTGATTCTTCCAATCTGCCCGTTTTTTTGATTTCTGTTAGATAATTTTTAATCCTATTCGACGGAATATAGTCTAATTCCTCATTTTTTACACGTTCATTCAACCAGTTGCTAATGGTTGTCGAGTATCCGTCAATTGAATGTGCTGCTGCACGAAGCGACTTAAGTCGAAATTTGGGTACGTCCCGGTTGTCAGCCATCGCCGCTATTTCAAAAAGATAAACGAAGTCATAGATAATTTGAGAATATTCAAAGTCACGAATTTCATAATAATCATTTGGAATTTTTTTTGATTTCATAAACCATCTTGCTTAAACGTTTACTTTCATACCAGTACATCAATTTGCCAATAGCAGCCTTCACTGTTCTATTGGTATTTATCAGTCACATAATACTAAAGCAAGTCTATATTAAAATCTATTGATTTGGAAATCATAAAGACTATAAACCGATTAAAAACAATTAGTTAAAAGCCACATAATATCAAAAGGCGATGGCTCTCAACCAAATCAATTAAGTGCTTTGTGGGCTTTAAATTACAGATCACGCATACAAAGTTTTTCATTACAGGCTATACTTTTTGACAATTTCCCTTGCCTCCATTTTGTTTATCAATATTTGATTTATTCCTTATTGACAAAAAAGAGTTTATTCGTTTATAAAAAATATGTTCACATTTCATCAGAAGAGTGAACCTTTCTTTTTTCACGAAGTCCAAAGAATCCTCTCGACAAACTCCCAAACCACAGAATCACAGAACTCTCCTTTGATATGAATAATATCCGTTTGCAATCTTAGGATTTCTTTCTAAATCCTTTTCGGCTTGAGCCCCGTGGAGAATGAGAAGGTTTATAACCGGCCAGATCAGCACCAGAAGTATGAAGTCAACGAACTGGTTCACCAAACTGATGAAAAGTAAACCATCCCGCTCCAAACCCCAAAGGCACGTCTGGACAATGGACGAAAGCAAATGTCTAAGTTCGGAGGAAGTCGTCACACTAAATCTTTATTCAGCCGCCCTTCTCTCGCAAGGGCTGAAAAGCAAACGATTCAGCCTAGTGCGAAACTGGTTCATGATAGAACTGGGATTGAATTCCGGACTCAGAGTTCAGGAGATGACCTCTCTGAAACATAATAGCCTTTATATCAACGGAAGTCGCTCTTCAATTTTTGTCGTTGGTAAAGGAAATAAAAAACGGTCCATTTGGATTGGAAAGAGATTCAAAAGAATTTGTTCAACTTACATTCAGCACAAAGAAGCATTTGGATATAAGGATTCGCCAGATTCGTACCTTTTGAACAACATCCAGGGAAAACGTATTTCAAAAAGGGCGCTACAAAAGTTTTTCAAGCAGATACTCGAGCAATCGGGTTTGCCGTCGCATTATTATATTCATTGTCTGAGACATACGTATTCAACCTTTCTTTTGAGATCCAGCAATAACAACTACCGGTTCGTTCAAAAACAGCTTGGGCACTCGTCTATTAAGACGACCCAGATTTACGCTGGGATTGTTGAGGCGGATGGAAGAGAAGCGATTGACGAGATGTATGTTTTTACATCGGAATCCAAAGGGGGTGATATCCATTTTTAGAGAGCAGAGAGCAACCACAAAGGTGTTTGCACGTTATATTTTTGGCAAAATTCAATTTTTAGCAGGAGGATTCTATGAAAATCAAATCAATAGTTTTCGCAATAGTCTTTTCGGCGTTCGTCGCTGCAACGGTTTCATGGGCCGGGGGTATCACCGGTGGCACGACAAGAAATACGACAGATAGGCAACATGAACAAACAAGTGGCACCAAGCAGCATACTGGTGGCTACAAAACCCCATCGTGGGCAAGCAAAATAGGAAAGAAGGTTATGAATGCCAAGGCTCCAGTCACCGCAGTTACGGAAAAACTCATCAAAGGGATGAAGTGGTCAGCTGATAAGCAGCGGAATCTCGGTGGCGTTCCGCCTACGGGAGATACGGTAAGAGCGAATAATGAAAGAATTAACAGGGGGAATTAAGAATGAAAAAAATTACATGGTTGGCTATGTGCCTTATTCTTCTTTCAAGTTGCTCGGTCGGACGAGTTTTAAGAGTAAAATATGATTCTGTTCCAAGAGGGGCTGTTTTAGTCGAAAAAGGGAAGCGAATTGGAGTAACTCCGGTCACTTTGCGCTACAATTTAAATGATCGCGATTTCCAAAACGGGCGAGCAAAAACTTCTGGCATAGAGGCTTATTGGTCAGATGGATCTCGAACGAAAATTTCCTCGCTGAATCACAATATTAGTGGAAGATCTACTGGTAAAGGTTCTGGTAATTTTTACTGGGATACGAGCTATACATTTATAAAACCCAAACCATCTTATCAAAACAATTCAAATCAAACTCAAATTTACCAACCTCCCAGGCAAAATCAAAACAATGCTTATTCAACAGCAAAACAAGAATTTAATGCCGCTTTGGCTGCGTATGAAGAAGCGCTTGAGCGATATGACAATGCCAAAAATGCAAATACAATCAACTCTCTTGCGGCACAACAAGGGCGTTCGGAAAAAGGCTTAATGGGACTTACTTTATTGGCCGGAAAGGCGCTTTCCCATGGATCTTTGCAAGCGAGAGAAAGAGAGCTAATGATTGCCAGAGAAAGGCTGGAAGAAGCACGAGCAAAACTTCGGGCACTTACATATTAATCAGATAATGAAAAAGGACCTCTTCGGGGAAACCCCGAATGTCCTTTTTTTCATTCTCAATCCTTATACAAATATTAAATACGTTATCACTGTTGAATAACAAAGAAATGGAATATGAAATCAACCACAAAGAAGAATCCCCTTATTCCCCATCACAGTCGAAGACCCCGAATAATAGACTAATCCCATTTCACCACAAAGAACTGGTCAAGTCCCTTGAGGCCATATCTACAGAACCAGAGAAAAAAATAAAACCCAATGCTCTTGAGAGTATGATTTCTGATAAAGCGAAGTCCTTGAAGGCTTCTGTTAATGCCCTCTTAGAAGAAATCAATTTGCGAGAGAACCTGAATAAATACCAGTTTAAAGAAATTGACGATGACCTTCGCCGGCAGCGAACAAGGCTTATGCAGTATAAGAATTTGGAATATGAGTTTTCGGGCGGGTTGAACCGGACGGCGACCGAGGCCAAATCTCAGATTGAGTCAAGCGTGCTGGAACTAAAAAAGGAAAAGCGAAAAGAGGGTTTGGAGTGCTGGCGCGATTTGATGTTTTTGAAGAAGTATCTGATGGTCTCGCTTCGGGATTATTGGGAGTTGGTTCGACGGCGGGAGGCTTTGGAGTACAAAAAAGAAGGAATCTAAGGGTTTCCCCGATTGACAGGCTGGAATTGAGGTGGTATGGGAGTTTTAATTGAATAATCTGAATCTGTTTTCTATTTGTCCTTTTCTCTGGTTTCTATTTTGCTGGAAGCTATCTTTGCATGTCTTTCTATTCTGATATTCAATTCCTTACGGATATTAGTTTCTGTATTTATAAAAGTTTTTTAATTATTAAATGAGATATATTTAAATAGATATTTTCTTTATGAAATTAATGAACTGGCATCCTACTTTTTGGAAAGTTATCAGCAGTATTCTTCTTTCCCTATTATTATTCAATTTGTTAGATGATTTTTTAGAAGGTTCTTTTTCAGTCACTTTTCTTAATATACTGGCACCATTGAACTATGCTCTTTTTTCCTTTCCATTCGGATTAATAGTGCTTTTCCCCTTTTTTTGGATAGCCTACATTATTTTATCTTTTTTTCGTAACTACTCACCCCTGTTGAAATCAGCATCGGTAGTTTTATCCGCCAAAGCCATCTGAATAGCCACAAGTGGGTTCACTCCCTGGCTTGCCATCGTTT
>MDTD01152553.1_pt1 | contig 12885 bp, 10 predicted proteins | sample 811221 | NCBI WGS metagenome assembly MDTD01 (sample SAMN05326646, study PRJNA326480) | marine metagenome | isolation source: seawater | place: Pacific Ocean: South West | collected 2011 | reverse complement strand
TGCAAAAAAAGTTTTGGAAAAAACTGGTATTAGTTTAGAAAAAGAAATTAAAATTTTAGAATAATTTGAAAAAAAAAATATTAATAATTTCTGGTGGTATTTCTAAAGAGAGATTGATAAGTCTCGATACTGGAAATCAGGTAGCTAAAGAACTTAGAAAGAATGGATATTTAGTTAAAATTATTGAGCCAAATTCAAAATTAATAGGAGCTATAAAATTATTTAAACCAAAAATAATTTTTAATGCTTTACACGGTCAATTTGGTGAGGATGGTTATATTCAGTCAATTCTTGAGACTACAGGCATACCATATACTCATTCTGGAGTGATTTCCTCAGCTCTAGCAATGGATAAAATATTGTCAAAAAAAATTTTTTTAAAAAATAAGATTATTACACCAAAATACATATCTTATTCTTTTAACAAGACAAAGTCGAATTTAGTTACTCAAATAAGAAAAAAATTAAAATTTCCAGTTGTAATTAAACCAATTAATGAAGGTTCGAGTGTAAATGTTTTTATATGCGATGAAAAAGATATTTTTAGAAAATTAAAACATTTAAGTGAGTACAAAAGAATCATAATTGAAGAATTTATTCCAGGAAGGGAAATTCAAGCTGCGATAATTGGAAAAAAGAAACTTGGTGCTATAGAGTTAAAACCAAAAAGAAAATTTTATGATTATCAAGCAAAATATAATCCAAAAGCAAAAACTGAACATTTAATGCCAGTTAAATTGACAAAAAAAAAATATGAAGAATTAATGAATATTGCTATGAAAACTCATAAACTGTTAGGCTGTAAAGGCATCTCTAGATCAGACTTTAAATTTTTTAAAGATAAGTTTTATTTATTGGAAATAAACACTCAGCCCGGTATGACTAAACTTTCATTAGTTCCAGAAATAGCAGCTTTTCATGGTATAAACTTTATCAATCTATTAAAGTTGATTTTAAAAGATGCCTCAACAAATAAATAAAAAAATCTATAAGTTTTTATTTTTATTTTTATTACTTGCATCATTGAATAACAAAGATTTTACTAATTTTGAATTACCCAAAATTGACAGAGTGAATATTTTAGGTTTTGATAGTGAAAAAGACAATTTAATTAAAAATCTTGAGATTTTGAAAATCAGAAATCTATTTTTTTTAAAAAAAAATCAAATAGTTGAATTATTGGATCAAAATAATTTAATAGAAAGTTATAAAGTTTTTAAAAAATATCCAGCGTCATTAGAGATTAGCATAATTAAGACTAAATTTTTAGCTTATATAAATTTAAATAATAAATATTATTTTCTGGGTTCCAATGGAAAATTAATTGAAACAACAGATAGATCAAAAAAAATACCTTATATTTTTGGGAATCTTAAAATTAAACAATTTTTTAGATTAAAAGAAACTATCAATGAAACAAATTTGAATTACAAAGATATTAAAAATTTATTTTATTTTTCCTCTGGTAGATGGGATATTGAATTAAATTCAGGTATTTTATTAAAATTACCGAAAGAGCAATTAAAAGATTCTATTGAACTTTGTTTAAATTTGTTAAATACAAAAGAATTTGTAAATGTAAAAATGATTGATGTTAGACAAAATAATCAGGTTATAACAAATGAATGATGATTTAAAATATGATACTTATATGTTTATAAGTTATAAAAAGTTCATTATCTGTGTAATCGATAAACAAAATTTAAATTTAATTTATAAAGTGGAAAAAATTATAGAAAATTATTTTAATAAATTGGATTTTGAAAAATTAAATGACTTTCTTGAAGGTAATATTTTTAAAATAGAAAAGAATTTAAAATGTTTTGTAAAAAATGTTTATTTAATTTTAGATACAAATGATTTTTTAACTGCTGAAATGTCAATTAAGAGTAATAATATTGGGAACAAAATTAATTTAAAAAGTTTATATTATCCTTTAAGTGATGCAAAAGATCAATTTCAAAAATCTCTAGATGATAAAAAAATTATTCATATGTTTATTGAAAATTATAATATTAATAATAATAATTATTCTAAATTACCTAAAAATTTAGAGTGTGAAAGCTTTTCACTAAGTATAAAATTTATTTGTCTATCAAATGAAATTTCATTTGAAATAGAGAAAATACTAAAAAAATATCAAATTTTAATTAATCAATGGTTAAGTTTAAAATATGTGGAAAAATTTTATGATGAAAATAACTCAAATATTTTTCAAACAGCATGCAAAGTTGTTGCAGGTTATAATACTAATGAAGTAGTATTAGTAAATAAAACTGCCAAAAATAAAGGTTTTTTCGAAAAATTTTTCAATTTCTTTAGCTAATTTGTATTTTACCGTAACATTTGTTGTTTTTAATAATAACTATTAACATATTAAAAGCTTCTTCGATGTCAGTATTAAATCAAAAAACAATCAAAATGCCTATAGAATTCAAAGGTGTTGGTCTACATAGTGGTAAGAAAGTTTCAATGACCCTTAAGCCAAGTTCTCCAAATTCAGGTATAGTTTTTAAGAGGATCGATATCAAAAGAAATAATTTGATCTTACCGGATGTTTTTAATGTAACCAATGCATCGTTTTGTACAACTATAACAAATGAGTTTGGTGTCTCTGTTTCAACTATAGAACATCTAATGGGAGCATTATATGGACTTGGAATAGATAATTTAGTTGTGGAAATTGATAATCAGGAAGTACCAATACTTGATGGTTCAGCAGAAATATTTGTTAAAGAAATATTAAAAAAAGGATTTGATGTAAGTGACTCACCAATAAAGATTATAAAAATTGAAAAGTTTGTTGATTATTCTGATGGGGAAAAAAACATTAGTATTAAACCAAGTAAACTAAGTTTAGATATCGATTTTGAGATAAAATTTGATAACCCTTTAATAGGAAAACAGAGAAATTGTATTGATTTATATAAATCTGATCTAATTGATGTTTATAACTCTAGAACATTTTGTTTATACGAAGACATTGAAAAATTAAGATCATCAAATTTAGCTCTTGGAGGATCCTTAGATAATGCAATTGTAGTAAGAGGTGATAAAATTTTAAATTCTGAAAAATTAAGAAATAAAAAAGAATTTGTAAATCATAAAATTTTAGATTGTATTGGAGATTTATATCTTTCTGGTTATAGAATCTTAGGAAGCATAATGTGCCAACAAGGGGGACATATGTTAACTAACCAGTTATTAAGAAAAGTTTTTAGCAATATTGCCAATTATTCTTTAATAGAACTTAAGGGTAAAACTATTCCAAAAACAATATTAAACAGAAGTTATCTTAGATCAATAGCATAATAGTTTAGTTTTAATAAAAAAACTGATAAATAATTTTCATAATAATGAAAAAATTTTTTTTTATAACTTTGTTACTTTTTTTAATTTCGTGCTCTCAGAATAAGAATGATATCGTTACAGAAATAAGAGGCGACAGCCTCGAAGAGCAAATGATTGATGCTTATAAAGAAGGCGTTTTAGCTTTAGAAAAAGGTGATGTTTTGTATGCTACTAAAAAATTTAATGAAGCAGAACTTCTTTACCCGCAATCTGAGTGGGCTCCAAAATCATCTTTAATGGCAGCATATGCTTATTGGACACAAGCTTATTATGGAGATTCAGTGAATGAGTTAAAGAGATTTATAAAACTTTATCCAAAATCTAAAAATCTAGATTATGCTTATTATCTTATAGCAATGAATTACTACGATAGTATTGTGGACGAAAAAAAAGACCTAAGACCTCTTAAAAATGCAAAAAAATATTTTAATTTAGTGATAAGAGAATATCCTAAGTCAGATTTTGCTTTAGATGGAAAATATAAGTTAGAACTTATAGAAGATATGTTGGCTGCAAAAGAAATGTATATTGCAAGACATTATATTAAAAAAGAAAAATGGATTGCAGCAATTAATAGACTTAAATATGTAATTACAAAATATGAAACCACAATTTATGTTGAGGAAGCATTACATCGCTTAGTTGAGATATATTATATTATAGGTCTTGAAAATGAAGCAAAGAAATATGCGACTACATTAGGTTATAATTATCAGTCTGGTGAATGGTATAAACAGTCATATAAAATTTTTGATAAGGATTACGTCACTTTGAGAAAAAAAGATAGGAAAGACAAAAAAAAGAAAAATTTATTAGATAGAATTAAATCTTTCTTTTAACAAACAATGAAAAAAGAAAAAATTAAAGATCTTTATAAAAAAAAAATTAAAGAATTCAAACATCATAATTTACTGTATTATAATAAAAATAATCCAAAAATAAGTGATGCAGATTTTGATCAATTAAAAATAGAAATTTTAGATTTGGAGAAAAAATATAAATATCTTAAGAGTAAAGATTCTCCATCAAAAATCCTAGGATCAAAACCATCTAAGAATTTCAAAAAAGTATTTCATAAAGTCCCAATGCTCTCACTTTCTAATGCATTCAGCGAGGAAGATTTGTTAAATTTTGAAAAAAGAATAACAAATTATATTGATGAAACTAAAGATTTTAGGATTGAGTATAGTGCAGAGCCTAAAATTGATGGTATCTCAGCATCTTTAATTTATAAGAATTGTAAATTTGAGAGAGGTTTATCAAGGGGAGATGGCAGTGAGGGTGAGGATATAACTGAAAATTTAAAAACGATTACAGATATACCGCACCAGATAAACTCAAAAGATTTCCCTCATGAAATAGATATTAGAGGTGAAGTTTTTATTCAAAACAGTGATTTTAAAAAATTAGAAAATAAGTTTGCGAATCCAAGAAATGCTGCATCTGGTTCATTAAGGCAAAAAAATCCAGATGACACAAAAAAAATTCCGCTAAAGTTTATTGCATATACTTTTGGTTTTGAAAAAGGCTTAAAAGTAAACACTCAAAAAAGTTTTCTTGAAAAATTGAGAGATTGGGGTTTTAAAATTAACCCTCTTAATAAGACAATTATAGGGGTCAAAAATTTAATGGATAATTATCACAGTATTGAAAAAATTAGAAATGATATTGATTTTGATATTGATGGAATTGTTTATAAGATTAATGATTTTAAATTACAAAAAAGATTAGGTTATGTTGCTAATGCTCCAAGGTGGGCAATAGCACATAAATTTTCAGCTAATAATGGCATTTCAAAAATTTTAGATATTGATATTCAAATTGGAAGAACTGGTGCGCTTACACCTGTGGCGAAAATAAAACCTATCAATATAGGAGGAGTAGTTGTCTCTAACGCAACTTTACATAATGAAGATGAGATAAATAGAAAAGATATAAGAATTGGAGATACTGTTTTGGTTGAAAGGGCAGGCGATGTTATACCACACATTATATCTGTAGATTTTAAAAAAAGAAATATTAAATCTAAAAAATTTTTGTTCCCAACTAAATGTCCATCCTGTGGTTCGAAAACTATTAAAGAATTTAATTATGTTACAAAAAAAAAAGATGCCGTAAGAAGATGTTCAAGTGAGGGTTATGAATGTAAAAAAATTGCTATTGAAAAGATCAAACATTTTGTTTCTAAGGATGCATTCAATATTGATGGTTTTGGAAAAAAAATTGTTGAAAATTTTTGGAAACTTAATTTAATAAAATTACCTCAAGATATTTTTTATTTAGATTTTGAAAAAATAAAAAAATTAGAGGGGTGGGGAAGACAATCAGTTTCCAATATTAAATATTCAATAGATAATAGTAAAAATATCTCTTTTGAGAGATTTATTTATGCTCTTGGTATAAGACATATAGGTTTTGAAAATGCAAAACTTTTATCTAAACACTTAAAATCACCAAAAAACTTTTTTGCATTGTCAAAATTAGATGACTTCACGGAATTATTGAATATCGATGGTATCGGTGAAACACAAATTAAATCTTTAAAAAATTTTTTTTCAAATAAGATTAATGTAAAAGTTTTAGATGATTTAATCAAAATACTTTCAATTAAAAATGTTACAAAGAGTAGAGATAATGGACTATTAAAAAATAAAACTTTCATGTTAACAGGTAAACTTAATGGCATGAGCAGAGCAGAGGCGAAGTCATTAATTGAAAAAAATTCTGGTTCAATAATAAGCAATGTATCGAATAAATTAGATTACCTTATTATTGGAGACAAACCAACAAAAAGAAAAGTTGATGCCGCGAAAGAATTTAATGTTAAAATTTTAAATCAAAATGAATTGCAAAATATGTTAAATAAAAGAAGCTAACCATTTTTTCTCACTATTATTTAAATACTTCGAAATTTTTAAATATGTATTTAGATGATAAAAAAATAAATAATTCTTTTCTTTTATAGTAAGTTGATTGAAATCTATTAACTCTTTTTCTAAGGGAACAAAAGTTAAATTTTCAAAGAAAAGTTTTTTTTTATACTTTTTTATATAAATTAAATTCTCAATCCTTATACCAAAATTACCTTTTTCATAATACCCAGGCTCGTTACTTATTATCATTCCTTCAACTAATTTTATTTTATTAAATTTAGAAATTGATTGAGGTCCTTCGTGCACATTTAAAAAAAAACCAACACCATGGCCGGTTCCATGATTATAATTCAGATTTTTTAACTTTAAATTTCTTCTAGCTAGAATGTCAATTAGCGATCCATTAAAATTCTTTTTAATATTAGCATTCACAACTGCAATATGCCCTTTCAAAACTCTTGTAAAAATATCTTTAACTCTTTTTTTAGGTCTTGAAAAACAAATTGTTCTTGTAACATCAGTTGTTCCATATTTATATTGTGCACCTGAGTCACATAAAAATATATCATTTTTGTTTATAATTTTTGAAGTTTCTTTTTTTGCCTTATAATGAATAATAGCAGCGTTGGGCCCAGCTCCTGCAATAGTATTAAAGCTTGGGTATAAATACTTTTTATTCTTTTTTCTAAATTTCTCTAATTTTTTTTGAGCATCAAACTCAGATATTTTTTTTTTATTGATTCTTTTAATCCAATACAAAAATTTAGTTACAGCTACTCCATCTAAAATATGACTTTCAATCATATTTTGAATCTCAACTTTATTCTTTATAGATTTAAGGAGGTAAATAGGATCTTTTTTTTTAGATATTATTAGTTTTTTTTCTAATTTATTTTGAAATGATAGTGAACATGTTTTTTCATCAATAATAATTTTCCCTTTGTCGATATTTTTTATAAAAAAATCAAAATTCTCTGGTTCAATAATTTGATTTTTGTTAATTTTTTTTTCTTTGATTAATCGTGTCAATTTTCTTTTTTTTGCAATTATAAAAATTTTTTTATTTTTTTTTACAAAAATACGACAGTTTGGTAATGGACTATGAGGGCTATCATGTCCTCTTATGTTCATTAACCAAGCAACATTTTCAGGGGCAGTTACAAATATATAGTCTGAATTATTTTTTCTCATATATTCCACTAATCTATTTATTTTTTTCTTATGACACTCACCTACAATGTTTTTTTGTAGTGAAAAAAAAGGTTTGGATTGATAAGAAGAATCAATGTAATTGCCATCTATTAAATTTTTTTTAATTTGCTTAGTTTTATTATGTTTTAGAAAAAATTTTTTTATCTGATTTGCAGTAAAAAGATTTGGATCAAATCCTAGAGTAAGATTTTTAAATAACTTACAATCAATTATTTTTTCATAACTAATTATTTTAAATATCTTACCTGATTCTATTTTTGCTTGAATTGTATATCTGCCATCCACGAATAAATAGTTCTCATTTTTTAAGATAATAGCAAGACCTGCTGAACCAGAAAAATTAGAAATTATCTTCAATCTATCTATTTGAGAATATTCTGAAAAAAATTCGTCATTTTTGGGTATTACATATCCATCAATTCCATAATAAATAAATTTCTTTTTTAATTCTTTAATCTTATTTTTAATCATTTAATTCTTTTTTGGTATCTAATCCATCCAGGGCTTCGTATGTTATCATCAGTATCTAAGTCTTGATTAAAGTCAAAATCATCAAGTGTATCTTTGGTATCTTCGAAAAATGAATTTTTTTCTAAATACTTTTCAGGAAGTTCATCAATAAATCTTGATGCCATACTTTCAATCCAATCACCTTGGTAAAATCTACTCATTGAAAAAGATAGTATTGCTCTTTTTTTTGCTCTAGTAATACCAACATATGCTAGCCTTCTCTCTTCTTCTAAACCGTTCTGACCTTTTTCTTCAATTGATTTTTGGTGTGGAAATATCCCTTCCTCCCATCCTGGTAGGAAAACTATTTCAAACTCTAAACCTTTAGATGCATGCATTGTCATCATATTAATTTTTTCACCATCCCATTCTTGATCTACAGATGTGGCTAGTGATACGTGTTCTAAAAAACTTTCTAAGTTATCAAACTCTTTCATTGCATTTAAAAGTTCTTTTATATTTTCTAGTCTATTTTCGTTATCAAAATCTTTTTTATTTTTTAACATTTGAGAATACCCAGACTCATCCAGGACTAATTGTAATAGTTTCACGTGATTAATTTTTTTAATATTAAGGTCATTTCTCCATTTAATAATTAAATTTAGAAAAATATTTAATCCAATTTTGGCTTTCGGTTTTATTAAATTTTCTTCTATCATTTTTTTAGATGATAACTCTAGATTGGTCGAGTTTTTGCTAGAATACTCATGAATTGATTTTAATGTGCTTTCTCCTATTGACCTCTTCGGATTATTTACAATTCTTTCAAAAGCCAAATCATCTTTAGCTTGATATATGAGTCTTAAATAAGCAATACAGTCTTTTATTTCAGCTCTTTCATAGAATTTTGTACCTCCCACAATTCTATATGGAAGACCAATTTTTAAAAATCTTTCCTCAAATTCTCTTGTTTGAAAAATCGCTCTAACTAGTATTGTAATATTATTTAGTGAATAATTTTTTTTTATCTTTTCAATTTCATCTGATATTCCTATGGCTTCATCTTTTACGTTCTTAAAACAATTTAGTTGAACTAGATCCCCATCATCTTTTGTTGCTTTTAGAGTTTTACCTACTCTGTTTTGATTATTGGATATTAAATTAGAAGCTACTGATAAAATATTTTGACTAGATCTATAGTTTTGCTCCAACTTAATAATCTTTGTATTTTGATAAGTTTTATCAAATTCTAAAAAGTTTTTAATTTCTGCACCTCTCCAACTATAAATAGACTGGTCGTCATCTCCTACACAACAAATATTTTTTTTTTCATTAGTAAGCAAATTTAACCATTTACTTTGTATCAAATTAGTATCTTGATATTCATCTACCATTATGTATTTAAAGTTCCTTGAGTAAGTTTCTCGAATACTCGTATTTCTTTCCAAAATCTTAACAGAATGCAAAATTAAATCTCCAAAATCACATGAATTCAATTCTAGAAGTTTCTTCTGATAAATTTTGTAAATTGGTAAGATCGTTTTTTCGTAAATATCCCTCTGATTGATTATAACTTCTCCAGGATAAAACCCTTTGTTTTTCCATCTATCTATTATTGCTAAAATATATCTTGGAGATAATTGTTTCACGTCAACGTTTTCAGCTTTGCAAATATTTTTGATTAATCTTAATTGATCGTCGGTATCAGTTATTGTAAAGTTAGAGGTAAGACTAGCGGCTGATGCATGCTTTCTCAATAATTTTGCACATATAGAGTGAAATGTTCCTAGCCACGGTAATCCAATAGCAGCTGATCCTAGAGTTTTACTAACTCTTAGCTGCATTTCTTTAGCAGCTTTATTTGTGAATGTTACAGCTAGAATTTGATTTGGATAGGCCTTATTTTTTCTTATAATATTTGCAATTCTTGAGGTAAGAACTTTAGTTTTACCTGAACCAGCTCCCGCTACAATCAATAAAGGTCCTTCAGTGTGAAGAACGGCCTCTTTTTGCGCTTTATTTAAATTATTTAAATATTCAGAGTTTACCATTTAATTTTTTTAATTATAAGTTGAAAGAGTTATATTATGTATAAACATAACTCATTTGTTAAAAAGCTTAAAAAGCATTTCATATCATTTAATGACACTTTAGAAAGCTATTTTAATAGTCTTAAATATTTTAAATCAAATTATAAAAAAATATTACTTGCTAAGAATAATATAGTTTTTTTAATTATAGGTATAGTTGTAATTTTGACACCCGCTTATCTTACACTCCCATCTTTTTACGATAAAATCGTTGTTAAGAAATATATTAAGAATCAAATATTAAATAAATACAATTTTGAAATAAGATTTAACAATAAAATAGTTTATGGATTATTACCGAAACCTCATTTTTCCTCAAAAAACTTATCGATTCTTCATAACAATAAAAATATTGGAAACGTAAAAAATTTTAAAATATTTATTTCTTCAGATAGGCTTTTTTCGTTTAATAATATGGAACTAAAAAATTTAATTTTTGAAAAAACAGATTTTGAAATCGATAAAGATGATTTAAATTTTTTTTCTAATTTTTTAAAAACCGAACCAAATGAAAATAAGATAATATTTAAAAAAAGTAATATTTTTTTTAAAAATAAAGAAGATGAAACTCTATTTATAAGTAAAATTTATAATTCTGAGTTTTTTTATGATTTTAACAAATTAGCAAATACTTACTCATCAAAAAACGAGATATTTAATGTGCCATTTAAATTGATAATCAAAAATGATAAATTTAATAAGAAAATATTATCAGAATTTAGTTCAAAAAAGCTTAGATTGAATATCGAAAATGAGATCGACTATGAAGATAAAATTACTAAAGGGCTTCTAGATATTTTGTTTATTAACAAAGATACATCTTTATCGTTTTTAAAAAAAGAAAATTCAATAAGTTTTGAATCTAGTGGTAAAAAAAATTTTTATAATGGAATTATTGATTTTAAACCCTTTTATTTATCCTCTAATTTTAATTATGAGGGAATAAGTTTTAAAAATTTTTTTTCTGAAGATTCTATAGTTTTCGATTTGTTAAGATCAGAATTATTAAATAATTTAAATTTAAATCTGAGTTCAGTATTAAATATAAAAAAAATAATTAATTTTGATGAATTAAATAATTTACTTTTAAACGTTGAAATAAATCAAGGTAGTATTAATTTAACTAATTCTAGTATAGCATGGAAAGATGATTTAAATATAACTCTTCGAGATGGTCTAATTGATTATGGAAAAAATAGTATAAATTTAATTGGAAAAATTGTTATTATCGTACAAGATGAAAACGATTTTTATAGTTCTTTCCAAGTAAAAAAAAATAATCGAAAAGATATCAAAGAAATAGAATTTGATTTTGTTTATGATTTGATAAAAAGTAAGATTATTTTCGATAACGTTAAGTTAAATAAAAAATCAAGTTCAAAAGGTGATGAATTTATAAATAAATTTAATTCCAAAAATATGACTCTTAACAAAATTTTGTTTAAAAACTTTGTTAATAATTTTTTTGACGCCTATTTTGGGTAGATCATTTTTTTTGGAACCACAATTTTTTCATACTCTTTTTCATTAATTAAACCAGATTTAAGAGCTTCAATTTTTAATGTTGTCTTATTTTTAAGTGCTTTTTTTGCAATTAGAGCAGCATTATCGTATCCAATTTTAGGAGCTAAAGCAGTTACTAACATTAAAGACTTATCTAAATAGTATTTAATTTTTTCTTTATCTGCCTTTAAACCTTTTACACAATATAGGGAAAAGTTCTTGGAGCTATCAGCTAATAAATCTATAGATTGTAAAATGTTGTGAGCAATTAGAGGTTTAAAAACATTTAATTCAAAATGCCCATGAGAACCAGCCATAGTAATTCCATTATGATTACCAATAACTTTTACACAAACCATTGTGACTGCTTCTGATTGGGTTGGATTTATTTTGCCTGGCATAATTGATGATCCAGGTTCATTCGCGGGCAAGATGAGCTCACCATAACCGGCCCTAGGACCAGACCCTAAAAATCTTATATCATTAGCAATTTTCATTAAGCAAACTGCTGTTGTATTTAAAGTTCCAGAAAAATTAACTATCTCATCATGAGCTGCTAGAGCTGCAAACTTATTTTTAGTTGGTTTAAAGGGTATTTTTGTTATTTTTTTAATCTCTTGAATAACTTTTTTATCAAAACCTTTTCTACTGTTTATACCTGTTCCTACCGCCGTTCCACCTTGCGCTAAAAAATATATTTCATTTAAAGCATTTTTAATTCTTAAAATACAATCTTGAAGTTGTGCTTGATATCCGGAAAACTCTTGTCCCAGGGACAATGGGGTTGCGTCTTGAAGATGCGTTCTACCAACTTTAATTATACTTTTAAATTTTGAAATCTTTTTTTTCAACTCTTTGTTAAGCATTTCCAATGATGGCAGTAATTTACTTCTTGTTTCAAGCGCTATTGCAATATGCATAGCTGTTGGAAACACATCATTTGTAGATTGAGATTTATTTACATGATCATTTGGGTGCACTGGCTTTTTTGTACCCTTTCTTCCACCTAAAATTTCAATAGCTCTATTAGCTATTACTTCATTTACGTTCATATTAGTTTGTGTTCCTGATCCGGTTTGCCATACTTTTAAAGGAAAGTGTCTATCTAATTTACCAGAAATTACTTCATTAGAAGCTTTTATGATTGCTTGTGAGAGATTAGGTGGAATTTGTTTTTCTTTTGAGTGAACTTTTGCAGCTGCTTTTTTGATTATGGCAATAGATTTTATTAAAACTGGTCTTACTAAAAATTCACCAATATCAAAATATTTTTTTGATCTTTGTGTTGAAGCACCCCAATATTTATCATTAGGAACATTTATCGATCCTATACTGTCGTATTCTTTTCTAAATTTCATTGATAGTAATAAATTTATTATATATTAAAATTTGATTAACTTATAGGA
>MDTD01053692.1_pt1 | contig 12887 bp, 12 predicted proteins | sample 811221 | NCBI WGS metagenome assembly MDTD01 (sample SAMN05326646, study PRJNA326480) | marine metagenome | isolation source: seawater | place: Pacific Ocean: South West | collected 2011 | reverse complement strand
GATAATTTAGTAAATAATTTCGGCAACTTTGACGCTCCTGCCACAGGTATATCAATAGGATTAGATCGATTGGTTTATGCATTAATGCAAAAAAAAGAATTTAAAGTAAAACAATCAAAACCTATTGTAATTTGTTTTTTTGATAAAAATTCAATTAGAGAATACATAAAAGTACAAACGATATTAAGAAAAGCCGGTATCAGCACAGAAATTTATCCTGGAGAAAGTAAATTAAAAAAACAAATGGAATATGCGAACAAAATAAAATCTCCTGCTGTAATTTTATATGGTGAAGATGAAATAAAATCAGGAAAGCCAACTTTAAGAAATCTGGGCACAGGGGAAGAAAAATCAATTGAAATAAAAGAATTAATCAATGAAATCAAAAAAATTATCTGAAACTATAATTAAAACCTTTAAAGGCAATGGTTTTGTTTTATCTGAACCTGACGTTCTTTTAGACTCGGATTATATTATTGAAAGGTCTGGAGAAAAATTTAGAAGTTCAATGCTTACATTCGATAGAGAAGATGGAAAAACAATGTGCTTGAGACCTGATTTAACAGTAGCATCATGTATTAGTTTTTTGCAAAAAAGATCTTCCTCGAAAATATATTACTCTGGTCAAGCATATAGAAGATCAGGAAGTAAAAGTACTAACTTCATTAATGACCAATTAGGTATTGAAATCCTAGGATCAAAAAATCAAATTCAAGATGATTTTAAAGTTATTAGTACAATTTTAAAATCAGCAAAAAGGATAAAAAGAAAAAAAATTCAAATCAAAGTTGGAGATATTGGTTTATTCAAAAGTTTAATTAATGCTCTTGATATGCCAGAAAGATGGAAGTTAAGACTTATAAGACACTATTGGAGACCAAATTATTTTAAAGAACTTTTAAAAAGATTAGAAAAAAACACAGATATTGATGCTGTTACTCTTGATGAAGACAAAAAAAGATTTTACGAAATGAAAAAATTAGATCAAAATAAAATAATTGCCGGTAGATCAATATCTGAGATTTTAAAAAGATTTGATAAAAAGTTAAAAGATCCAAGATCTTTTACCGATGGAAAAAAAATTGTTAAAATCATTAAATCTTTTTTGCGAATTAACTGTAAACTATCAAAACTTGATGAAAAGCTATTAGAATTTGCAAAAAAAAATAAACTTCAAAAGAGTATATTTAAGGATTTTAACTCCATTCTTGGTCTCAAAAAACTTAATCAAGATATTAATTTTATCGCAAATTTTGGAAGAGATGTAGAATATTATACTGGAATTGTGTTTGAAGTGTTTTCAGGAAAAAAAGAAATTGCTAGGGGTGGCCGTTATGATGATCTTCTTAAAAGTTTAGGCGCCAAAAAGAATATCCCGGCTGTTGGAGCTGCAATTAACTTAAAAAATATATGAAAGATTTAATTACTATAGGTTTACCAAGTAAAGGACGTTTAAAAGATAAATCAATATCATTTTTTAATGAAAGAGGACTTAAGATTTTACAAAGTGAAAAAGAGAGAAATTATTTTGGGATTATTGAAAATAATCCTAACATTAAAATTATTTTTCTTCATGCTAAAGAAATTATTCAAAGATTAGGTGATGGAACTTTGGATATAGGTGTATCTGGGTTAGATCTGTTAAAAGAGTCTGATAAAAATTTACAAATTAGAATAAATATTCAGAAAAAACTTAATTTTGGTAATGCTAACTTAGTTATTGCCGTGCCTGATGATTGGATAGATGTACAGACAATTGCCGACCTAGAAGAGGTATCATTTGATATAAGATCTAAAAGAAATGCAAGGTTGAGAGTGGCTACAAAATACCCAAATTTAACTAATGATTTCCTTATTTCTAAAGGCGTTACTCAATATAAATTAGTAACAAGTTTAGGTGCTACAGAAACATATCCATTTATAGGTTCTTCAGAAATAATTACAGATATAACTTCAACAGGTAAAACATTAAAAGATAATAACCTTAGAGTTCTTAGGGATGGCAACATACTAAAGTCGGCTGCATGTATTTTGATATCTAAATCTTTTACTAAAAATAAATCTAAAAAGAACTTAATATCAAAAATATTTGATTAATTTTTAGAAGGTTGATTTTTAAAAACTATTTTATAATATTAAACTAATGTACTTTTCTAATACAAATAACTTTTTTCATGGCATTATGTTTCATCATTTTCACGATGATAATATTCATAAAAAAGGTCAAGGTTCTATCGATAAAAAACAGCTTTCTTCATTAATAAAATTTATTGGTAGAGAAAATATTTTAGATGCTTCAGAATTTTATAATAGATTTTTAGAGAAAAAACTTAATTCAAAAAATGTTTGCCTTACATTCGACGATGGAATCAGGTGTCAGTATGATGTAGCTCTTCCAGTTTTAGAGGACTTTAAAATTAAAAGTTTCTTTTTTGTTTACTCTTCTTTATTTGAGGGTGAGCCAGATTTATTGGAATTATATAGATACTTTAGAATGAATTATTTTAAAAATATAAACGATTTTTATGAAAATTTTTACGAAAATGTAAATCATGATTTAAAAATTTTTTTTTCAAAAAATATCGAAAATATCAATAAGACGAAAAAAAAATTCGAACATTATACGATAAACGATATTAAATTCAGGTTAGTTAGAGATCACCTTTTAAACAAGGAGACTTATAAGAATATAATGCTAGAGATGTTTAAAAATAAAAAATTTGACTATAAGGAGTTTTTTGAAATTTTATTTTTAAATAAAAATCATTTAATTAAAATTGATAAGCTAGGTCATTTAATCGGACTTCATTCACACGATCACCCGGCATTAATGGAAAAATTATCTTACGAAAATCAATACAATCAATATAAAAGAAATATTAATATTTTATCCAAAATACTCAAAAAAGATATTAATCAAATAAACTGTATGTCTCATCCCAGTGGAAGTTATAACAAAAATACCCTAGAGGTCTTGGAAAAAATTGGAATAAAATTAGGCTTTAAACAAATAATGACAATAGAGCCTGAGAAGGGTATGAAAAAAATAAATAATTCAAATTTAGAAATTGCTAGACAAGATCATGCGGATATCATGAAAATGATTAATTAATGAAAATAACTTTGCTTACATCTGATAATATAAGGCATAACTACTTAGTTAATAAACTGTTAAGAATAAGTTCAAAACTAAGTGTAATTAGAGAAATTGATACCGATTTAAAAAAAAACGAAGAAAAAAAATTTATTTCACCTCAAAGAAAAAAATATTTCGACAAAGTTTTTGACGCTCAACATGCATTATTTGGTGATGCAAAGATAAGCAAAAGAGATATTCATTTATTTGAAATTTCTAAAGGAAAAATTAATGATTACCGTATAGAGGAAATGGAAGATTATTTAGATAGTGATTACTTTATAGTGTTTGGAAGCAGTTATATAAAAGGTGATTTAGTAAATTATTTAATTGATAAGCAAGCTATCAATATCCATATGGGATTATCTCCTTTTTACAGAGGATCTGATTGCAACTTTTGGGCAATTTATGATGGCAATCCTCACCTGGTTGGAGCAACAATTCATTTTTTATCTAAGGGACTGGACAGTGGACCAATTTTATATCATGCAGTAACAAAATTAATAAGTTCAAAAAATGTTTTTGAGTATACTATGTCGTCTGTTAAATCAGCATTTAGCTCAATTATAGAAAAATTAAGTGACAAAACAATTTTAAATATGGAACCTATTATACAAGATAAAAGTAAAGAAATTAGATATTCAAAATCTGTTCACTTTACTGATGAAATTATAGAAGATTATTTTACAAAAAAAATTAATATAAAATCTAAAACCATAGATTTAAAAATTTTAAAAAATCCTTATATTTACGAGCTTTAAAAAAAAACCCCTGAAAAATTTCAGGGGTTTAATCTTAAAAGCCTAAATTTGGAAGGGATTACATACCCATTCCACCCATTCCACCCATTCCACCCATTCCTCCACCCATTGGAGGCATAGCAGGAGCCGAGTCTTTCTCTTCAGGTTTGTCAGCAATCATGGCTTCAGTAGTAATTAGTAATCCAGCGATTGAAGCTGCATCTTGCAAGGCAGATCTTACTACTTTGGTTGGGTCAATAATTCCTTTTGAAAACATATCAACATACTCTTCGTTTTGGGCATCGTAACCCTGGGTCGATTTTTTTCCCTCTAAAAGCTTACCTACTACAACCGATCCATCCACCCCAGCGTTAGCGGTGATTTGACGTATTGGTGATTGTAAAGCTTTTTTAACTATCTCAACACCAGCTTTTTGGTCATCACCTTTTACTTTTAAATTATCCAAATCTTGAGCAGCATACAATAGAGCACAGCCACCACCTATAACGACTCCTTCTTCAACAGCAGCTCTTGTTGCGTTTAAAGCATCTTCAACTCTATCTTTTCTCTCTTTAACTTCAACTTCTGTTGCGCCACCAACTTTTATTACTGCAACACCGCCAGCTAATTTAGCTAATCGCTCTTGTAACTTTTCCTTATCATAATCTGATGTAGTCTCGCCAATTTCAGATCTTATTTGGTTACACCTTGCCTCAATATCAGCTTTTTTACCGTCACCAGCGACTAAAGTACTATTTTCTTTGTCAATTTTTACTTTTTTACATGATCCAAGGTCATTAATTTTAACATTTTCAATTTTGATACCTAAATCCTCTGAAATTACCTGTCCGCCTGTAAGAATTGCGATATCCTCTAACATTGCTTTTCTTCTATCTCCGAATCCTGGTGCCTTCACAGCTACAACTTTGAGTCCGCCCCTTAATTTGTTAACGACTAAAGTCGCTAAAGCTTCACCCTCAACATCTTCAGATATGATCATCAATGGTCGATTAGCTTGAACTACCGACTCAAGCAAAGGCACCATTGGTTGAAGATTTGTAAGTTTTTTTTCTACGAGCAAAATTAAAGGATTTTCCAATTCAGTTGTCATCTTTTCTGCATTAGTAACAAAATAAGGAGAGAGGTATCCTCTATCAAACTGCATACCTTCTACTACATCTAGTTCAGTCTCAACCCCCTTAGCCTCTTCTACAGTAATAACTCCTTCATTACCTACTTTTTGCATTGCTTTTGAAATCATGTCACCAATAGATTTTTCACCATTAGCTGAAATAGTACCAACTTGTGCCACTTCTTCATTTGCTTTAACTTTTTTTGAGGATGATTTTAGTTTTGAAATCACATGCTCTACCGCTTTATCAATTCCTCTCTTAATATCCATTGGGTTCATTCCAGCAGTAACATATTTGAGCCCTTCATTAACTATCGCTTGAGTAAGTATAGTTGCTGTTGTAGTACCGTCGCCTGCGTTATCATTTGTTTTACTGGCAACTTCTTTAACCATTTGCGCACCCATATTTTCAAATTTATCTTCTAATTCTATTTCTTTGGCTACTGAAACACCATCTTTAGTTGTTCTTGGAGCTCCGTAAGACTTATCCATGACTACGTTTCTTCCTTTTGGACCTAATGTAACTTTAACCGCGTTCGCCAGAGTATTAACCCCGTTAAGCATTTTTGATCTAGCTTCAGTATCGAATTTAATTAATTTTGCCATTTTAAATCTCCTTTAATTTATTTTTTTCTTTTTGAAACGCCCATGATGTCTGTTTCCTTCATGATGCTGTATTCTTTTCCGTCAATTTTTACTTCAGTCCCAGACCATTTTCCAAATAATACAATGTCACCTACTTTAACGTCCATGGGAACTAGTTTACCATCTTCTTTTGAGCCTGGTCCGACAGCTACGACCTCACCTTCTTGAGGTTTTTCTTTAGCAGTGTCAGGAATAATTATTCCACCAGCTGTTTTTTCATCACTATCTAATACTTTTATCAATACTCGATCATGCAGGGGTCTAAATTTCATCTTTTTTTTCTCCTATTATAATGCTCACATATGGTATGTTTTAAGCAAATTTCAAGTAGTTTTATCTTTTTTTTCATAAAAAAGAGTAATATTGCTATATTTTACTTACTTTTTTATAAACATTATAAAAGGTTATATAAATTGAAAAAATTAGATCATTTGTCAGAAATACACCAAAATTATAATACCTTTGTAATTGATTTATGGGGGGTTATGCATAATGGATTAAGCTTAATACCTTCAGCAATTAAAGTTGTCAATGAACTGGAAAAAAGAAACAAAAAAATCGTGTTTTTGTCAAATGCACCTCGACCAAGCGCAAATGTATCAAATTTTTTAAGATCTATAAAAATGGATGAAAAACTATTGAGCAATGTTTTAACATCAGGACAAGCCGCTCTAAACTCGATTAAAAATAAAAAATATGGAAAAAAATTTTATCATTTAGGACCCCCAAGAGATAAATGTCTATTTGAGGGTATGGAATCAAATTTATCATCTCTCAAAGAATGTGACTACATACTATGCACGGGTTTATTTGACGATAAAAAAGAAGATTTAAATTATTACTCAGATTTACTTAGAAATTTCAAAAATAAAAAGTTTGTTTGTACAAATCCCGATCTTATTGTAGACAAAGGTAACGTAAGAGAGCATTGCGCGGGAGCAATTGCAAAAATATTTGAAATTTTAGGTGGTAACGTTGTTTACTACGGAAAACCACACAAAAAAATTTATGAAATGTGTATTTCTAAAAACGAGCGAACTTTGATAATTGGAGACAATCTTAGAACTGATATTAAAGGGGCAAATAACTTAAAATGTGATTCAGTTTTAATCACTAACGGAGTACACAAAGAAGAAATTGCACATATAAACTCATTAGAATTGTTGTTAAAAAAATATGAGGTAACTGGTAAATATTATCAACACGAATTTAGCTGGTAAAATGAAAATATTTAACACTTTTAATATCCCACAAAAATATAAAAAAAGTGTAATCGCTGTTGGAAACTTTGATGGAATACATTTAGGCCATAAAAAAGTTTTATACCACGCTAAAAAAGTTTCAAAAATAAAAAAAATTAAATTTGGAATATTGACTTTCGAGCCTATACCAGTGATGTTTTTTAACCGAAATATAAAAAACCATAGAATAAACTCTTTAGAGCAGAAAAAAAAACAGTTACTTAAAATAGCAAATTTTATAATTTTAAAAAAATTTGATAAAACGTTTTCGAAATTATCCCACGATTATTTTGTTAAAAAAATTATAAACGAGAAGATTGATGCTAAATACATTTTTGTTAGCAAAAACTTTAGATACGGAAGAAATAGGTTGGGAAATGTAAAAAATTTAAAGAAACTTGAGAAAAACTTTAATTATAAAACTGTAATTACAAAACCACTAAAAAAAAAAAATAAAACAATTTCTTCCTCTAAAATTAGAAAATTTTTGAGGCAAGGAAAAATTAAAGAGGCAAATTTATTTTTGGGAAAAAAATGGAGTGTCACTGGTAAAGTTGAGAAGGGCGATCAACGAGGAAGAAAACTAGGATTTCCAACATGTAATTTAGATCTAAAAGATTACGTGATTCCCAAATTCGGTGTTTATGCTGTTGATGTAATGTTAAATAATACAAATTTAAAAAAAGGAATAGCGAATGTAGGAATAAGGCCAACTTTCAAGGGAAAAAAGCTATTATTAGAGGTCCATATTTTTGGTATTAAAAAAAACTTATATGGTAAGCATATTATTGTTCAATTTAAACGTTTTATAAGATCAGAAAAGAAATTTAAAAACTTTAATGATTTAAAAAAACAAATTAAATTAGATATTATTAATTCTAAAAAAAAAAATGTCTAAAGAAAAATTAAATTTACCTCAAACCTCATTTTCAATGAAAGCAGCTTTACCAACTAAAGAGCCTTTAATTTTAGAAAATTGGGAAAAAAATAAAATTTTTAATCAACTGAGAAAAAATTCAAAAGGTAAGGAAAAATTTGTTTTACACGATGGTCCTCCTTACGCGAATGGACATATACATATGGGAACAGCTTATAATAAAATACTTAAAGATATTATAACCAGATTACACCAAATGGATGGTAAAGACTCTGTTTATGTTCCCGGGTGGGACTGTCATGGACTACCTATCGAATGGAAAATAGAAGAAGAGTATAAAAAAAAGAAAAAAAATAAAGATCAAGTGCCAATAAAAGATTTTAGACAAGAGTGCAGAGAGTTTGCAAAAAAATGGATAGGTGTACATGTTAAAGAATTTAAAAGATTAGGTGTTTTTGGCGATTTTGAAAATTATTATTCAACAATGAGCAATGAAGCAGAGGCTCAAATCGTAAGAGAATTGGGAAAATTTCTTTTAGACGGAAGTTTGTATCAAGGATTTAAGCCAGTTTTGTGGTCAACTGTTGAACAAACAGCACTTGCTGATGCTGAAGTTGAATATCTGGATCATACATCAAATACTATTTACGCAGCTTTTAAAATTAAGGAAACTCAACAAAATTTTTTAAAAGATGCCAACGTTGTTATATGGACAACAACTCCATGGACAATTCCAGCTAATAAAGCTTTAGCTTATAACAAAGATATTGAATACTGCTTAATAGAGATTGAAGAATTAAATTATTTTAAAGACAAAAAAATAATTGTTGCAACAGAATTGTTAAACTCACTTATAAAAGATTGTGAGATAAAAAAGCATAAGTTAATTAAAAAGTTTAATGGATCACTTTTAAAAGGATCAATATGTTATCATCCTTTTTTAAATATGAACTTTAAATATGAAGTTCCTATGTTTGAGGCAAATTTTGTAAATCTGGAACAAGGCACAGGTATTGTACATTGCGCACCAAGCCATGGTCCAGATGATTTTAATTTGTGCATGAAAAACAATATATCATCCTCTTATACGGTTGATAATAAAGGACTTTATACTAAAGAAGTTCCCTTCTTCACAGATACACATATATTCAAAGCGGACCCATTAGTAATTGAAAAATTAAAAGAGGAGAAAAGGCTACTTAAAAACGATAAATTAAATCATAGCTATCCCCACTCATGGAGATCAAAAGCACCATTAATCTATAGGGCTACACCTCAGTGGTTTATCTCAATGCAAAAAAATGACTTAAGAAAAAAAGCCATCAAAGCAATTAATGAAACTGTATTTTATCCTAAAAAGGGTAAAGAAAGATTATTGTCAATGGTTGAAGGAAGACCAGACTGGTGTGTGTCAAGACAAAGAGTTTGGGGAGTTCCTTTGCCAATATTCATTAATAAAAAAACAAAAAAACCTTTGAAGGATCCAAAAGTCATAGAAAGAATAGCATCTATTTATGAAAAGCAAGGGTCTGACTGTTGGTTTACTGATGACCCAAAAGTGTTTCTAGGAGAGGAATATAATTCTGAAGACTTTGATAAATTAAGCGATATCGTTGAAGTATGGTTTGATAGCGGGTCAACTCATAGTTTTGTTTTAGAAAAAAGAAAAGATTTAAAATGGCCAGCTGATATGTATTTAGAAGGTTCTGATCAGCATAGAGGATGGTTTCATTCATCTCTTCTAGAGTCTTGTGGAACTAGAGGTAAAGCCCCTTTTAAAAGTATTTTGTCTCACGGATTTGTAGTAGATGGAAAAGGTCTAAAAATGTCAAAATCTCTTGGTAATACTATCTTACCAGATGAGATACTTAAAAACTACGGAGCAGATATTTTAAGAGTCTGGGTTGCTTCATCAGATTATGGTGAAGATCCAAGAATAGATAAAAATATTTTATCGCAACATGCTGAGTCTTATAGAAAAATTAGAAACACTTTTAGATTTATTTTAGGTAACTTGAATGACAACTTCGAAAAACAAAATTTTGAAAGTATTGATATAAATAAATTTGATGAACTTGAAAAATTTATATTACACAGACTATTTTCAGTAAATAGAATATTTAAAGAAAGTTTAAAGAACTATAATTTTAATAAACTTTACAAAGAATTGTTAAATTTTTGCAATCTGGACCTATCCTCATTTTATTTTGATATTAGAAAAGATGTTTTATATTGTGACAGTATTAAATCTGTTAAAAGAAAAAACTGTATAATTGTTCTTAATATCATTCTTGAAAGTTTGTTGAAATGGTTTGCACCTATACTGGTTTTTACAACTGAAGAAATTTATAATCTTATAAATAAAGAAAATGATGCTAACAGTGTTCACGAACTTTCTTTTCCAAAAATTCCAGTAACCTGGAAAAATGATATTCTTAGTGAAAAATGGTCTAAATTATTTAAAATTAAACAAGATGCAAATGTTGCGATTGAGGAAAAAAGATCTAAGAAGGAGATTGGCTCAAGTCTTGAGGCTGAAATTAAATTAACAGTAGGAGATGAGAATTTCAAATTATTAGATAATTTAGATTTAGCGGAGTACTTTATTACGTCAAAAGCAAAAAAAATTAAGTCAGATAAGAGCGCGGAGCTAAGCATAGAAGTTTTAAAAGCTAAAGGCGAGAAATGTCCAAGGTGTTGGAAAATTTTTGAGACCGAATGTAAAAGATGTCAACAAGTATTAAAAGAATAATTAATTTTTACAAATGACTGATATTTTAAAAGATAACATAAAGCACTTTTTCGTTGTAACCATCTGCTTTATTTTAGATAGATTGACAAAATTTTTTGTTATAGAGAACAATATCGAAAATATGGCTATAAGTGATTATTTAAATATTAACTTAATCTGGAATACAGGTATTGGTTTTGGGCTTTTACGTTTAGAACCGAATATAACTTATCATTTATTTTCAGCTTTTATTTTTTGCATAATTTTATTTGTAATAATTATTGGATTAAAGGAGCAAAATTTAAATAGATACGGATATGCTTTAATCGTGGGTGGTGCCATCGGAAACCTATATGATAGAATTACGCTGTTTGCGGTCCCTGATTTTATAGATTTTCATTATAAAAATTTTCACTGGTTCACATTTAATATTGCAGATATATTTGTGACAATTGGAATTTTAATCTTAATTGTACTTGAGATATCGAAAGTAAGAAAATGAAAAAAATACTACCCTTATTAATCATAATGCTTTTAAATCACTGCACCTCATTGGACGAAGCAGGAAGAGTATTAAGAAATGAAAAAACTAATTCTACGGATGAATTTCTAATAAAAAAGAATGATCCCTTGAGCATTCCACCAAAATTGGAGGAATTACCTGAGCCCAGAAGTAATAACAAAACAAGCAAAAAGTCAGAAAGTATTTTTAATTCAAAAAGTGAAAACAAAAATAAAAAAACCTCTGAAATTGAAAAATTAATAATTGAAGAGATAAAATCTAGATGAGTTTAAATATCACAAATAATTTTAACAAGAAAAATAAAAATCTCTACCAAAAAAAAATTAAATATTTTAATAATTTTTTCGCAGAATTAAAAAAAGATTTGGTAAATGAAAATAAATACTTTTATATCTTCAATAAGTTATATTATTCAAAAAAAGACTTTAATTTTATTAATAAATTTAAAAATTACAAAAAAATTGTTTTCATAGGTATGGGAGGCTCAACATTAGGGATTAAAGCCTTTCATTCCTTTTCAAAAAAAGAGATAAAAAAAAAAATATTTTTTTTGGATAATTTAGAAGATTCAGAAATTATAAGAATAAAAAAAAAATTAAGTGGAAGAGTTCTTTTTGTAGTGATTTCTAAATCAGGAAATACCATTGAAACCTTATCAAACTTATCAAATTTTAAATCTTTAATAAGTAAAAAAAATTGTTTAATAATTTCAGAAAAATCAAACAATACATTGTATAATTTCGCAGTAAAAAATAATTTACATTTTATACAACATGAAAAATTTATAGGTGGAAGATTTTCAATATTATCCAAAACTGGCATTATTATTTTAAAACTTTTAGGTCTAAAGAAAATTGATTTAGCTAATAAATTTTCAAATTTTATACTGAATAAAAAAAAATACAAAAAATTTTGTTTGCAAGTCAGTGAGATTTTTAGTTTTTATAAAGAAAAAAAATTTAATACAATTGTATGTTTAGCTTATTCTTCTGATCTATATAATCTTGTTAATTGGTTTCAACAACTATCAGCAGAAAGCCTAGGTAAAAAAGGGAATGGATTAACTCCTTTCTTATCTATTGGCCCTAAAGATCATCACAGTTTGTTGCAACTTTATTTAGATGGTCCTAAAGATAAGGTATTTTATATTTTTGATAAAAAAGAGGAAAGAAATATTAAAATAAATAATATTTTTGGAAAAAAATATAATTTTTTTAATAAACGGTCACTTAATGATGTCAAGAAGGCTCAAAAAAAAGCTTTAATTATGGAATTAAAAGCAAAAAAAATTCCCTTCAGGGAAATTTATTTTAAATCTAGTAATCAAAAAACTCTATTCGATTATTTTATTTATTTTATTATGGAGACTATTTTACTTGCTAAATTATTAGGTATCAATCCTTTTGGACAGCCTGCTGTCGAAACTGTAAAAATTAATACAAATAAAATTTTAAATTAATTTATAAAAAAAAAGCTTAGATCGTCCGTAGTTTCTTTTATCAATTAATTTTAATTTTTCTAATTTTTCTAAATAGTCATTCTCTCTGTGTATTATAAGTAGACCATTTTGACTTAAAAGTTTTTTTTTCACAATTAGACTATTAATTAGAGAGATTTCTTTTTTAAATGCATAAGGAGGATCTAAAAAAATTATGTCGAAATTTTTTTTTTCTTTATTTAAAAATTTAATAGCATCTAAGCAATAAGTATTTTTTTGATGGGTGTTATTTATACTTTCTAGATTTTTTTTTAAAATGCTTATTGTTTCTAAATCTTTTTCCACAAATTTTACATTAACGGCGCCACGTGAAATACACTCCAGGCCAAAAGAGCCAAAACCCGCAAATAAATCAAGTATTTTC
>MDTD01098510.1_pt1 | contig 12890 bp, 10 predicted proteins | sample 811221 | NCBI WGS metagenome assembly MDTD01 (sample SAMN05326646, study PRJNA326480) | marine metagenome | isolation source: seawater | place: Pacific Ocean: South West | collected 2011 | reverse complement strand
GGGCAATTCATTGGTTTCAGGAGATAACCTTCGATTTCGCCCTCTGCCATGGCATCGGAAAGATCGCTGAAACTGCAATCTTCATCCTCCAACTTTTTCATATAGTCACGATTAATCAGGGCGGGATACTGACTTTCCTGATAGTAAGGAAAGTGCCCTGAAGTCTTGTAAAGATCCAACTTCCCGATGTGAGGAGTGAAGACCTGATGATAACCCTGTCGCTCCAAGCGAGTCTCAATGAACTCCTGCAGTTTCTTTCTTATGACAGAACCCTTAGGAGTCCACAGGATTAATCCCTGCCCCGACATTTCATCAATATGATAGAGTCCAAGTTGCTTGCCGAGGGTTCGATGATCTCGGCGTTTCGCCTCATCGATTTTGGTTAAATGCTCCTCAAGGCCGGTTTTATCAAAGAATGCCGTGGCGTAAACACGTTGAAGCTGCCTGTTATCAGAATTACCCTTCCAATAGGCACCTGCGACACTTAGTAATTTATAAGCACCAATTGCGCCGGCTGATGGAATATGGGGCCCGCGGCAAAGATCGATAAATTCGCCTTGGCGGTAGAAGGAAAGCTGGTCATGCTCGGACAGACTGTCACTGATATGCTCGACTTTATACTTCTGTCCTAGCTCGTTGACGATATTCAGTGCTTCATCACGATCGGTTTCAATGCGTTCAAAGGGCTCATTCGCTTTGATGATTTTCTTCATTTCTGCTTCGATTGCTTCGAAGTCTTCTTCACTTAATTTATGCTCCAGGTCGAAGTCATAGTAAAAACCACCATCGATCGTGGGTCCAAAAGCGAGTTGGACTCCGGGGAAAATCTTCATAATGGCACGCGCCATGACGTGGGCGGCCGAGTGCCGCATGACGCCCAGTGCTTCGGAGTCTTTTTTAGTAAAGAGCTTTAGGTTCGCGTTATTACCGTCCCGAATTACGTAGTCAAGCCCGACCACTTGTCCATCGACTTCTGCCGCCATCGCGGCTTTGGCTAAACCAGGGCCAATATCAGCGGCGACCTGCCCTGGAGTCACTGAGTTGTCATATTCTTTTGTTGAACCATCCGGTAGTGTTATGGTTACCATATCTGCACAATCTATGTTTGAAGGTACGCAAATGAGACGATCATCGCTACAAAGGATGAACTTACAATCTAAGTCTTCATTCACTTTAAGGCGCTAAGTATAGTAGCCGTTTTAAAACTGCATAAGGCCGAAAATTTGATTATTGGCGCTGCGATTACAAGTTCTATTTGAAGCCGTTCTCAGCAAACCACGAAACAAAGTCGATCGACTATACTGAATTCTTAAGGAATCAAATTCTTGAGCGAGTTTTTAGGTGATTTAGGTAATGTCATTGAATGTGATTACGGTTGCTGAACTGAAGGCAAAGCACGATTCCGATAACTCGATCGAGCTAATCGATGTGCGTACTCCCGCTGAATATTCAGCAGTCCATGTTGAATTCGCTGAAAACTTTCCTCTGGATCAACTTGATATAACGGCCATTCAACAAAGCCGTCATTCCCCAGCCCAGCCGTTATATGTGATTTGCAAAATGGGCGGTCGTAGCGCAAAGGCATGTCAAAAGTTTATCGAAGCAGGCATCGAAAATGTAGTCAACGTCCAGGGCGGCACCGACGCGTGGGTTAACGCCGGATATGACGCCGCTCGCAGCACGAAAAAAGTCATCGCCTTAGATCGACAAGTCAGAATATCCGCCGGGACTCTGGTTGCCGTAGGCGTCGCCCTTTCAGCTGCTGTTGAACCCGCCTGGATTGGTCTGGTAATCGCAGGTTTTATTGGAGCCGGGTTGATGTTTTCAGGTATCACGGACACCTGTGGAATGGGAACAGTATTAAGTAAAATGCCGTGGAACAAATCATAACCAAAGGAGACATTGATGTTTCAAAAGCTATCTCTATCGATCGTACTATTAGTATTCAGTGTGGTATTCAGTGGGTGCACAAGCCATGATGAAGCGGAAGTGCAACAGAATAGCGAAGGACAATCGAATAGCGTCTCAAGCCCAGCCGAGTCAATCAAGAACATCAAGAATAATGTTCAAGGTACACTCGATCAGATCAAAGCTCGTGATCAGCAACAACAGGATTTGGCGAATTAGCAATTTATCTGTTAGTCCAGTTGAAAGATGAATAGCCTCGCTAAAGCGATTTTGAGGCTAATCGCCGACGATCTTTACCAACACACGCTCTGCTCTTGAGAGAGTGAAGCAAAATGCAATCTATCGTTTCGTTGTTGAGACCGCAAAGGTTCTGTACGTAACGAAAGTGTTTCTTGAACCCAGACTAACTATCAGATCCAGCCGAATCCTGCTCATTAGTCGACTCATCAATTTGCAAGTCAGCTTGTTCGCTTGACGTTGTTGTGGAGGCTGAAGGTGTTGCTTCATTCTGGACGGTGAGATCAAGAAGGGCGTGCAGTATAAATCCAACGCCCAGATTGGCCGTGAGTGAAAATGGTCCAATCCATTGGAAGCTGATTTTGTGCCAGCCCATTTCGTCACCAAACGCCAGGTAAAGCGCCGTTAAGATTCCGATCAGGGTGGCAGTAGCCACAATGATGGCATTTGGTCGTTTGAAGTACAACGCGTAAACAAACAACCCAAAGATAGGTGTTGTCAGGAGATTAACAGCGCTGGCTGTAATCTCCATAATATTTCCTTGTATGAATTCGGTGAGTACGCTGCCGAAAACAACAACGACTCCAACGATCACAGCAATCAAACGTGCCGTTACTAGTTGCTGTTGCTCCGTTAGTTTTTTTGTCCGTACTCGTTCAATGAAATCAGTCGACACGACTGCGGTAATAGAGTTAACACCCGAGTCCAAACTGGACATCGCCGCGGCAAACATGGCGGCAATTACCAGACCGGTGAGCCCAGTTGGTAAGCCATTGGCGATGAAATGTGGAAAGTACTGATCCGCTTTAAGTTGGAGACGATTGGCATATGCGAAAACAGCATCTGCCTCTTCTTGAGACCATGACAGGAAATGGACGATATCTTCGGCCTTGGGTTTAGCATCATCATGATTGCTTTTGAAAATCACTTCAAATTCCTCATAGTCTGCTAATTCACCCGATTCTAAGACCGGAGCGGCTGGGTCGATACTCTTATAATGTGACATCAAAGCGATACCGACGAAGCATAATGTTATTCCGACAACAACGCTGACGCACAATTGCCATAAAACAGCAGACCGAGCCCCCGCTGCATCTTTGGTGGCCATAAATCGCTGAACGGTGGTTTGGTCGCTTCCCAATGTGGCGACATACCAAATCACGCCGGTCAGGATGGATCCAAACCAGGTGACGCGTGTTTCCAAATCAGGCGGAAAGTAGGGCTGAGAATCCCATTCTGCGGGCCATTCTGATGGAATCCAGCCGAATCCGCCAAAGTCGATTGTGATAATGATCAGCACCGTTACAGCACCGCCGTAAAGAAGGATCGTTTGCATGGCGTCAGTAATGACGACTGCCTGCAGGCCTCCGAGGGAGGGATAGATAATAGCCACTAATCCGATGACGGCGACCACCAACAGGCTCCAGCTCTGGTCAATTCCGAGCATCGTAATCATGGCGTCGCCTGCAGCCTTCAACAGGACGGCCATCCAGATTAACCGAAGAACCAGAAACATTATGCCGCCAAGCAATCGGAATCCCACACCAAGCTTATCCTCGAGTAATTCATAGGCACTGGTGACCCGGTACTTCATATAAGTGGGCAACATTACCACGGCGAAAATAAGGAAGATGAGTGGGTGACCGATGAGCCCAACAAAATGCACCGGACCTTTACCAGCAGCTTCTCCGGGCATTCCGAGATATGAGATAGTGCTCAGTAGTGTGGCAAACAGAGAAACACCGATCAGGATGGAATTCATATTCCCACCCCCCGTGAAGTATTCTTCGCGGCTCTTCTGGCGTTTGGAGATAAAGTATCCAAGCAAGATGGTGCCAGCGATATAGAGCCCCAGAACTCCGTAGTCTACTGCCCCAACTCCACTATGTTGACCATCGGCGGCTAAGAGTTGGCCGGGTACAGCCATCAGCAGAACGAGTATTACTATCACGATTCGCTTTGCAAGGCTCATTGCTGCTCGTCTCTGTCCTGTTCGATGGCACCCTTCTCGTAGTCCCAGATGGCGTTGGATAGTTTACTACGAGTTATTTCGCGTCCAGCTTCAAATTCCTGATTGATCACGTCTACCAGATGATTCAAAAGTTTATTATCAATCGTTACGCTTCGCAGCATCCCTGTTCTCCCGCAGCAATCCTAAGCTTGTAGCAATTCGTAAACGAGATACCTGTGTCTAAAGAACTATCAGGCATCGAGTGTTCATTTTACTTCTATTTAACTGTGTACATGGTACGATATTCATCAATGATATGAAGTTCTTCATTTTAGTCCAAATCAGAGGTGCGTTATCGTGCGACGAAGTAAGACTTTAGAGAAGTTAAGAAATAATGAGCTGGTGAAGATCTGTGCTCTTGGACACTTTCTTCCGTTTTATGTAGCTCATGCTGCGGGTGCAGGTTTCGATGCCATTTGGCTAGATTCAGAACACCGTGCGTGGGATCCTCGTGAACTACAGGCCATGATGGCTTATTGCCATCAGTATGATATCGATTGCATGCTGCGACCTGCATCTATCGACAAAGTCAGTCTCTATCGCCATTTGGAAGATGGAGCAGCTGGAATGTTGGTTCCTCACGTAAATGATGTCGAGCGGGCAACTTATCTGCGCGACTGCCTGAAGTTCCCTCCACTTGGCGACCGGGGAATCGATGGCGTTGGTCAGGACAACGGATTCCAATTCTCAGATTCCAATGATTATACGTCGCAGGCCAATGAGAACACGTTTCTGATTTGTCAGATCGAAACTGCTGAGGCGTTGGAAAATGCCGAACAGATTATCGCAACCGACGGAGTCGATGGAGTCTTTGTCGGTCCCGGTGACTTGCAGTTGCGAATTGCAAAGAACAATCTCGATTTCACTCTGGAAGACGCAATTGAAAAAGTCGCTGTACTTTGCCAGCAATATGGGAAAGCGTGGGGCATGCCTGTGGGTGATGTGGAAACAGGAAAGAAGCGTTTCCAACAGGGAGCCCGCCTGATTGCCTATGCAGGAGAATTTGTAGCGTTGGTGAACATGCTCAATAGTAACTCGGCAGGACTTGATGAGATGGCTTCCTAGATGCTGGTCTCTAATACGCACGGTTTAAATCCCTGTCTATAATGGTTGAATGAGAATTGATTTAACTAACAAGACTGGTTCTAAGATCATGAAGTCCATCTATTGTCCACTGTGTTGCTGGTTCCTTATGGCTTCCTCTGCACAGGCACAGCTCGACCATCCAGCTCCGATTAAAATCCCTGAAAGTGAAGCCTCATCTGAGCAGGAGATGAAGCCTTATTCCGAAGTTGTTGAGCACACCAGGAATAAGATCGAAATGGTTCCGATTCCGAGCGGAAAATTCCTTATGGGCAGTTCGAAAAAGGAGAAGGGTCGTGCGGATGATGAGGGGCCTCAGCACGAGATTAAAATACCGCCGTTTTGGATGGGAAAGACGGAAATCACATGGGATGTTTATGAAGTTTGGATGTCGGATATCGATATTCAGATTCGCAAAGTTTATGGTCGTGCAGCGAATGAGCGTGATAAGTTAGCTGACCCACTGACAATTTCAAAGCCGACGGCTCCTTATACCGATATGACATTTGGAATGGGCAAGCGAGGCTATCCGGCGATTAGCATGACGCAACATGCCGCACGTACCTTTTGCAAGTGGCTTTCTGCTAAGACCGGTCGTTACTACCGTTTGCCGTCAGAAGCTGAATGGGAGTATGCCTGTCGGGCTGGAACGACCACTCGTTATAGCTGGGGTGACGATGCCGCCAAGATTGGTGACTACGCCTGGTACTATGAAAACTCAAATGACAAGTATCAGAAGGTCGGAAAGAAGCTTCCCAATCCCTGGGGTTTGTACGATATGCATGGCAATGTCGCCGAATGGGTTCTGGATCAACATGACACCGAGTTTTATGGCAAGACGGAGCCGGGAGCGGTTAACCCAGTCAATGCCCCATTGGAATTGTATCCCCGCGTAGTTCGGGGAGGCAGCTGGCAGGATGAGCCCGAATTGTTGCGAAGTGCTGCCCGGCTGGGATCCACGGAAGATTGGAAATACCAGGACCCTCAGGAACCCCAAAGCATCTGGTATCACACCGATGCTTTGCATGTTGGTTTACGTGTTGTTCGCCCTCTTGTGTCGCCCAGCAAGCAGGAGCTCAAGGAAATCTGGGACAAGGCATTGCCACTTCAGTTTGATAAAGACAATCCACAAGAATAAAGCACGTAGGTTCGTTAGCAATTGTAGCAACGACTCATGTGGTGGTTTAAAATTCAAGCATTCATTCAAAACCGCATAAGATTAAATACCTCATAGAAAAACGACAAAAAGGGATTAGACGATGAGCGAAACCAATAACTCACGGCGTAATTTTCTGAAGACGACGGGAGTTGCTGCAGCAGCAACGACTAGTGTTTTATCTGCAGCGCAACCAGTACATGCTGCATCAGCACGAGAAAAGATCCGCGTTGCATTGGTTGGTTGCGGCGGCCGGGGAACCGGAGCAGCGACAAATGCTTTGAGTGTTCCAGACGAGAAAATCGAATTGGTCGCCATGGCAGACGTTTTCGAGCATCGCCAAAAAGCCAGTTACGAAAGCTTAGTTCGTAAATTTCCTAAAACAGTCCTCGTCGAAGAAGATAAAAGATTTCTCGGCTTCGATGCTTATAAAAAGGCGATGGACTGCCTTAACCCCGGAGACGTTGTCATTCTTACGACCCCTCCGGCATTCCGATGGCTGCATTTTGGCTATGCCATCGAAAAGGGACTTAACGTCTTTATGGAAAAGCCAGTGACCGTTGATGGTCCGGGATCTAAAAAGATGTTTGAATTGGCAGAAACTGCTACGGAGAAAAATCTCAAAGTGGCCGTGGGGTTGATGTGTCGTCATTGTGATGCTCGTAATGAATTATGGCAACGGATTCGTGATGGCGAAATCGGTGAAGTGAATATGTTGCGAGCTTATCGTATGGCCGGCCCTACCGGATACGCTGCTGTGCCTCCGAAGCCGGAAGGTATCTCAGACTTGATGTACCAAATCAAAAACTTCCATGGATTCCTTTGGTTAAGTGGTGGAGCAGTCTCGGACTTCCTTATTCACAACATTGACGAAATGTGTTGGATGAAAGATGCCTGGCCGGTTTCAGCAAAAGCCTCAGGCGGGCGTCATTACCGAGGTGATAACATTGATCAAAACTTTGATTCCTACGCCATTGAATATACGTTTGAAGACGGGACCAAGGCTTTTATGAATGGCCGGACCATCCCTGGTTGCCATAATGAATTTGCCAGTTATGCCCATGGTTCAAAAGGAATTGCTGTGATTTCTCAGTCTGGCCATGCTCCTTCGAAAGCCCGCATTTATAACGGGCATGCGATGAGTAAAGATAATCTCGCCTGGGAATGGGGCAAACCGGAGCCAAATCCATATCAGCTCGAGTGGAATCACTACATCAATGCGATTCGAAATGACCTGGAATACAACGAAGCTCCGCGAGGTACGATGGCCAGCCTTGTAACCTCCATGGGGCGTCTGGCAGCTCACACCGGCCAGGAAGTTACTGTGGATGATATGCTGAATCACGAAGCAGATTTTGGTGAAGGAATCGAAGGTCTGACACTCGACGGTGATTCCGTCCTTCAACCGTTCGACGACGGTAAATATCCCGTTCCTCAACCAGGTTTGAATCCGGATTTTGAGTATTAAACCAAAACTCAATCAAAAACCGCTCTGAATTCAGTATTGAACCAGAGCGGTTTTTTTGTGCGCGCGATTGTAGAGGATTGTTATAGAATCTCGGTGATGACTTCACCGCGGCTAATTTGGGTGGGACGATTTACCGGGTCATACACTTCTGTATGCGGCGGATAACCCATCAGATGGTAAATTGTTGCCAGAATATCTTTCGGGCGTACTGCACCTTCAATAGGATGAGCTGCATGTTTGTCGGTGACTCCATGGACGGCCCCTCCTCGGACACCTCCGCCGGCCAATGCAATGGAGAACACACTACCCCAGTGATCGCGCCCGCCATTGGCATTAAACTTAGGCGTATGGCCAAATTCACCGAACATAATTACCAGAGTCTCATCCAGCATTCCACGTTGATCAAGATCTTCAATCAGGGCACTAAATGTCTGGTCCATGCTGGGCATCAGATGTTCTTTCAACGACTGATTGTGCTTTTTATGAGTGTCCCATCCACCTTGGTTTTCAAATTTTCGATCATCGACAACCCGAGTCCAGTTTATCTGAACAAGAGAAACATCGGCTTCAACTAATCGCCGGGCCAGCAGACAACTTTGGGCAAATCGTCCGTCACCATATCGTTGCCTCGTTTGATCGGATTCACGGGAAATATCAAAAGCCTCTCGAGCGGTGCCAGAGCCAAGCAGGCTATACGCCTTTTGAGCATGCATATTAAACGTAGAAACGACTTCTGAGTCAGCAAGTGTTTGCTGGGCTTGGTTGATTTGAGATAACAGAGACTGCCGACTGTTTACTCGCAGTTGTGTGAATTCCTCAGCCAGAGTCATACCGGGGACATCAAAACGATTTTCGTTTGGATAGCATTTGATGAGCCATGGATCGTGCGCGCGACCAATAAATCCGGCGTCCTGTCCGGGCCATGGTTTATTTCCGTCGTTCCAAATATGTTCCGGCAATACGATCGACGAAGGTAGACCTTTGTCCTTGCGCAATGCTCGTACCACCGCCGCCAGACTGGGGTGGTCATTAGGTGGCCCAGGTAATGCACTCTCACGGTTAAGAGGGTTGTGTTCAATTCCGGTCAGCATTTGATAGCCACTGGACGAATGGGCGTTGTCGTTGGTAACGACACTTCGCAGAACAGCAATCTTGTCAGTCAATTGTGCTGTTTTGGGCATCAATTCACCGACCTGAAGGCCGGGTGTCCTGGAAGAGATCGTACCGAACTCACCTCGGATCTCCGCAGGAGCATTAGGTTTTGGATCCCAGGTTTCGTGTTGGGGGATTCCGCCAACCAATCCAAATACGATGACGGATTTTGCTTTTCCAAAACCAGGCAGGCTCGAAGTGCCTACCGGGCTTGCCAGAGCTCGATTTCTAATCAAGCTCGCTAAAGACAGACCACCGAATCCGATTCCACCAACTCGCAAAGCCTCACGACGAGAGATACCGTCGCAAAGAGTTGTTGCTTTGTCGTGGATAGAAAACATGTCATCGTTCCGGGATTGAAAGATATTGTTTTATGGTAGCAGAAAGAGAATTCTTAGCTTAGTCCTTATTATCGGCTTCGACCGGTCATTCTTTTTAAGTCTAACTAAACAGTGGCAAGGGTTTGTAGTCGCTTCCCAAAATTGAAGTGTCCCACCCCATCCAATTGAGAGTCGATGTGTAAACCTGTCTGAAATCATATTGATGCTTCAGATCGCCTTGTTGAAGATCAGTCAGAGAAGGATGGTCTCCGATGACTCCACCCTGCACTTTGTTTCCTAATAGAAACATAGGCCCGGCGGCACCGTGATCCGTCCCTTTGGAACCATTCTCTGATAACCGTCTACCAAATTCACTGAAGACCATTGTGGCCACCCGGCCTTCCTGATTTCTTTGAGACAAGTCCTGTTGAAACGCTGCCAGCCCAGAACTTAACTGGCGAAGTAAAGCCTGGTGGGCATCGGTTTGTTGAGCATGGGTATCAAATCCGTCCAACGTCACGTAGTAGACACGAGTAGCGATTGGACTGTCGATTAGCTTAGCCACTGTCTGCAATTTTTGAGCGAGCCGGTGTTGTGGGTAGTCAACACCATCATTCTCTTTCGTGTTTTGGGTTGCCGATCTAATGAGCTGTTCACTGGTTTTCAGGGCTGCATTGGTTGATGACTGTAAGAAACCCAGGAGCGCATTTTCACTGTCTTCCGACTCCGAAGTTTGTACGACGCTCGTGATTTCTTTCTGGTTCGCACGCAGCTTGAATTGGTCGAGTGATCGGATAGAGATCGAGCGTGGATCTTTAGCTGTTAAGGCAAAAGGCTGTTTTTCTGAGCCCAGATGAAGGATAGGAGTATCGTTTTCCTCACGGGAAAGAGAGGTATTAACACTGGCACCAATCCAGCCCTCTTCCCTGATGACGTTCTTACGGCGGCATGTGTGCCAAATATCCATAGACTCGAAGTGCGAGCGATTTGGATTAGGGTAACCAACGCCTTGGATGACCGCCAGCTTTTGCTGTTCAAATAGCCTGTGCAGTCCATTCATTGCGGGATGAAATCCAAGGTCGCCATCGAGGTCCAAAACCTGCTCGTAACTAAATGAAAGCGTCGGCCGACTTCGATGGTATTCGTCCTGCTGATAGGGAATGACCGTATTCAGGCCATCGTTTCCGCCGCTGAGCTGAACGACGACCAGAACGTTTTCAGTTGGTCGCTGTTGGTTGGCATATAGGTAGCCTGGAATCATTGACGTGCCTGAACCAACCGCCATGATGGTTCCGGATGCTACAGAATGTAACATTAAAGATCTTCTGGAAAGCGATGTATGTGTTTTCATGGTTAATTCAGCTGGAATTGAGGTAATGTTGCCATCTGATGAAGGATGTTGATGAATTGCTGGTTGAGCCCATCGGTTGGACCGGTTGCTAAAATCTGTTGTTTGACATTGGCTCCTAATCGAACGGCGAACAAAAGTCTTTCAAATAATTGAAATGCCTGCTCGGTCGTCCGGACATTTTGTTTTGCCAACATCGTGCTTAGGTCACCTTCGTCGAAACTGGTGTTGTTTGATGTCAGTAATGCATGAACCAGATTTGATCGCCCCAGTAGTGTGGATGAATTTATCCATATACGGCCTCCTTCCCAACCCTTGACGTTGGGAGGGTAGAAGACTGACTGCCCGACTTCACCAAGAGCCTGATTGAGATCAGGCAATCGGGTGTTCATTTTTAGACTTCGCATGAGGCCAATTGCGAGTTCAACGGGTGATTTAATCTTTCTGCCATAACTATGTTCGGAAAAGAACAGGTTGCTCCTCAGAATACGTTCGATGATTCCAGCTACTTCAAAGTCATCATCACGTAGTTGTTTGGCTAACGGCGCAATGAGTTCATCGTCAGCAAACGGTTCATCCATCACCAGGAACTGGACAAGCTTGCCGGCGATAAAACGAGGAGACGAATGTTGAGCAACAACATGTTCAACCGCTTCTTCGCCCGTAAACTTGCGACTCGAACCCAAGAAGGACTTATGGTCAAAGTCATGTTGATAACGGTTAAACCGATAGGCTCGGTTTCGGACTTCCCAGCCGGTGAAGCATCTTGATAGTTCCCTGATATCTTCCTCGGAATAATTCCCTTCACCCAGACAGAATAGTTCCATTAACTCACGAGCGAAGTTTTCGTTGGGATGTGTCTTTCGATTTGTGGCTGAATCTAGATAGAGCAGCATGGCAGGATCCTTGGAGATCCCCTGAGCTAGATCCAGAAAGTTGCCCAGGGCTGAGTTTCGCAACATGTTGTTCTGCTGTTGCATCATAAATGCATCGGCAACCTTTTCAGCACTGGTGGCGAAGTGGCCGTGCCAAAACAATGTAATCTTTTCCCGCAACTGGTCAGTCGTCTTGAGCATTCGGTATAACCAGCCGGATGACAGATTCTTAGGGTCACTTGTCGAGACCAGCGAATTGGTCATCGCCTGCATTTCAGTACGGAATGTATCTGATTCAGCGCTTTCGTGGACGAGCTGATGGACAGTCCGGGGGAGTCCTGCAGATAAGGCATCCTGCAGTTCTTGCGAAGTGATTCCGAATCCGGCACGACGAAAGAGGTGTGTAACTTTTTGCTCGTTCCACGGATCTGCTTTGGAAGGCTTAAACTCGCTCCAGGCCCAGTTGGGATCGACGTAGGGCTTCATAGCGTCATTCACCCTTGAAATTCAGGTCAATACTAAAGGTAAGTTCGGAATCGGTGTGCTCAAGCTTCAATTCCAGTAGCTGAAGCAAATCAACCCCGTCCAATACTAGGTCCACTTCGGCATCCGCTTGCTCACGTGATGCTCCTTTATCGAGCATGTTCTGTGTAATCAGTAACTCTCGATTTTTTCCCAACACTTGCTGAATGGTCGATCCGAATAACTGAAATTGTGTGTTGATTGTTCGATTAGATGGATTGCGTCGTTTGAGAGGCCTTTCGTTTTGCAGGGTTTCAGCTAGGTGTTTGGTGCTGGAAAGAATAAACAGCTCGTCAGTTAAAATGAGAGTCGGAGTGAAATTGTATTGTATGGAGACAGGTTGATTTGGCTGCGGCTTGAGAAAGGCCGTTGTCAGTACGATATTGCCGTTGTTGTTTTGTATATCTATGTCGAGTTGGCTACCACCTTCCATCCCACTGATCAAATTGAGGAAACCGACAAAGCTGATAAACTGTCGCCGTAATTCAGGCTTTAAAACCTCAGGGTCTCGAAGTTTGGATACTAATGCGAATCCAGGTACTTTAACACCCGGCACTGGTTCTCCTTCTTTAAACTCGTGATCAACAACCACTAGTTGAAAACCAGGGTCCAACGCTCCAAGAATATCCTCGCCAAAGTCCTTGCCACCGAGGAAATTGGAAAGTTGCGAGTCAACCTGCGCGATGCCTTCGTTTACCCCGGCGGAATAAAGCTCTGGTCCCAGCAGGTACCAGGGTGCCAAATCACGATACATAGAAAGTGAAGCGATAGTACCTTCAGGTTGTAATAGCGCCGGCGCTGTGCCCTTTC
>MDTD01085618.1_pt1 | contig 12890 bp, 10 predicted proteins | sample 811221 | NCBI WGS metagenome assembly MDTD01 (sample SAMN05326646, study PRJNA326480) | marine metagenome | isolation source: seawater | place: Pacific Ocean: South West | collected 2011 | reverse complement strand
TACATTTAGAAACATATTCTTTTGCTGAACTCCTTAAATCTTCAAACAATTCAGCATCCTTTGTTATATGGATATTTTTTTTCCAACCAGAAATGCTATAAAATTTTTTTATACTTTTCATTTTCTTGAAAGAAAATATATAAATATCTGAAATAAACAATGAAAATTAAATATTCAATTATTTGTGAAAATAAAAATGACTGTCGCAATTGATTTTGTTGGAACAAATTTAGAAAGTGGAACTAAAACATATAATATTAATTTCTGTAAGTATTTATCAAAAAAAAAAGTAAAAAAGAAAACTTATATCTTTATTACAAAAAATTATTTCAGGGAATTAAAAACAAAAAATCCCAATATTTTTTATATTATCAAATCAAATTACCTAGAAAATTCTATATTGAGACTCTTATGGATGCAATTAATATTACCATTTGAACTCAACAAACTTAGAGTAAAAAAATTTTTTGCACCAATGAATATCTGTCCATTAATCTTAAGGTTCACAAATATAAACGTAGTTTTAGGATTACATTCTAATTTACCTTGGACATATTTCGAATATATGCCAGGCAATAGTTTAAAAAACCTCTTGACTAAATATTTTATGAAAAAATCAATTGAGATCTCAAATACATTAATTGTATGCTCTTATTATGCTAAAAAAGAAATAAAAAAAATTTTAAAAATTAAATCAAAAAAAATTTTTCCAATTTATCTTGGATTAGACAAAGAACTGTTAGATTATTCCTATAATAAAAATTATATTAAAAATTTTAAGTATAAAAATTATATTTTATCAGTAATTTCTTGTTCAAGATATCACAATATTATTAATTTGTTAGAAGCTTTTAAAGCTTACAAAGCTGAAAATAAAAGTGATATTAAATTTGTAATAATTTTACAAATTTTGGATAAAAAATATTTCTCTGAAATTGAAGATTTTATAAAAAATAATTTTCCAAAAAAAGAAGTTCTTATTCTTCATAATATAAAATACAAATATCTTATAAATCTATATAGATATGCCTCATTATATGTATTTACTTCTTATAGTGAGGTATTTGGTCTGACTTCCTTAGAAGCAATGTCACAAAAATGTCCTGTTTTAATTTCAAATAAGTCTGCACTGCCAGAAATTAATCTAAATTCAGCACTTTATTTTGATCCAGATAAAATTGATGAAATTAGATATTTGATATCAAATGTTCTTAAAAAAAATGATTTAAGAAAAAAATTAATAAAAAAAGGTCTTAATCACTCACAAAAATTTACCTGGAATATAACCTTAAATAAAACCAAAAAAATTCTTAATATTTAGTTTTTTTAACAAAATAATTGTTTAAAAATAATCCATCCATTTCAGTTCTAATCAAACAATCTAATGCCTCCTCTGGGGTCATAACTATTGGCTCATTTTCATTGAAAGAAGTATTTAAAATTATTGGGACTCCAGTAATTTGATAAAATGTTTTAATTAACCGATAAAATGTTCTATTTGAGCTCTCACTAACCGACTGATACCTTGCAGTCTCATCTATGTGGGTAATAGCAGGAACTAGATTTATTTTATTTTTTTTTACTTTGCTAACTGTGGACATGTAAGGACTTACATATTTTGTTTCAAACCAATCGGATTGATATTCTTCGAGTATCGAAGGTGCGAATGGGCGAAAAGACTCTCGTCTTTTAATTTTTGAATTTATAATGTCTTTCATCTTTGGATTACGCGGATCTGCGAGAATAGATCTATTACCCAAAGCTCTTGGACCAAATTCCATTTTATTCTGAAACCAACCTATTACATTACCCTGAGAAATCATTTCTGCAGCTGTTTTAAAAAAATCTTTTTCATCCTCTAAGAATTTGTAATTTATTTTGATATTATATAAGTTACTATCTAAAGTAGCTTTTATATATTGATTATCATAAGATTTACCTAAAAAAGGATTATCTGAATTTTGAATTTTGTTATTATGTTTAGAGGATACTACAAAGGCTGCACCTAACGCCCCACCATTATCACCAGGTGCAAAAGGAATATACGTATTTTTAAAATATTTTTTATTTTGAGTAATTATTCTGTTAGCTGACGAATTTAAACCGCATCCACCTGCGTAAACTAAATTTTCAGAATAATTCATTTTAGAAATATCTATTATTATTTTTTCAAAAAAGTGCTCATAAACTTTTTGAATTGAAGCTGCTAAGTCTTTAGAAAAAATATCGTTTTCTATTATATGTTCTCTCTCTAATTTAAATAAATTTAATAATTCTTTATTAAATATCTTGTCAATGAATAAATTTTCATCTGTAATATATTTAAAATTTGGTTTATGATGATTAAAATAATTTAAGTTTAATACAATTTTTTTTTTATTATCCAAAAATAGATTGTCTTTAATTATATCAAAATATTTTGGTTTTCCATATGCAGCCATTCCCATTATCTTATATTCATCACCGTAATTACTGAAACCTAAAAATTGTGTCATTGCGTGATAAAATATTCCAAGTGAATTTGGAAAAAAAAATTTTTTGATTATCTTTATATTATTATAAGTACATTTTGATATTGCTAAACTCACAAAATCCCCTGACCCATCAATAGATAATCCAATTGCATTGTTAAATTTGGATGGGTAATATGCTGATGCAATATGAGCTATATGATGCTCAATATTGTGAAACCTAATATCACTTCTTAAACTTAGACTATCAATTAAAGTTTTTTTTAAATTAATTTTTTTTTTTAATCGATTTATTGAATAATCATTGTTTTTAAATAAATTTTTAAAAAAAAATAAACTTTTTGGAATAAGATTGCTTATTGGTTTAGTGTTAAATGCAACATCAGTGATTTCATTTTCCCTAATTTCAGCCAACTTTATACATTCTTTAATAGAATTTATTGGAAAACCAGAAAAATGTTTTTTTCTGATTATTCTTTCTTCCTCTAAAGCAACTTTTAACTTTCCATCTATTATTAAACATGCAGATGAGTCTGCATGGTGAGCGTTTATACCAAGTATAATTTTCATAATATAATAAAATAACCTATAATCTATAATGACTAGAAATATTAAATTAATTATATTCTATTTAAACTATAAAATTTTTTTGACACTTAAAACTTATCAATATAATAGATTTGACGTATAAATATTTTTAAGATAGCCAATTTATGTTTCAAAAAAACTTAATTAGAAAGCTATAAATTGAGTAATATAACTTATAATAAAACCTTATCTGTTTTAGAAAATTTTAACAAATGGCTTATAACCCTTGTTCCAATTTCTATAATTGCTGGAAATTTTTTACTTAATATAAATATTATATTAGTTGACTTATTATTTATTTGCATATTTTTTCAAAAAAAAATTAGGTTACAAAAATATGTATTTTATATCACATTTTTTTTAGCAATAGTCTTTCTTTTTAATTTTCTTAACACATTTGATAATTTTTTAACCAGTAAAGCAATACTTGGAGTAATTAGATATTTAATTTTCTTTTTAGCTTTCACTTATTTTCTTGAAAATGAGGAAAACAAAAAATTTTTTTTGAAGGTAACTTTTTATATAATATTGTTTGTTTTAGTTGATGTATTAATACAATACTCATTTGGCAAAGATATATTTGGTAATGAGTATTCAGTATCACATGGAAAAAGATTATCAGGTCCATTTGGTGACGAATTTGTAGTAGGTGCTTATTTGTCAAAATTATTCTTTTTAGGCCTTATGTATTTGTTTTTAAAAACTAAAAATAATCTAATCTATCTTACTTACTTATCTGCTTCAGTTTTAATTATATTTTTAACACAGGAAAGATCAGCATTTTTTATTAGTTTTACTGCTTTACTATTTTTTATATTTTTTTTAAAAACTAAAATAAAGAATAAATTTTTTTTGCTATCAACTCTTGCCCTTATTTTGGCCTTGTTTATAAAATATGACGAGACAACTTTTAAAAAATATTATTCACAAACAATATTACAACTAGGTTTTAGTAACCAATATCATCAAAGATCAAATACCAGAGTACATAAGATCGATACTTTTTGGGATAGTAGATATGGGGCGCATTTTTTAACAGCATATAAAATTTTCACTGATAATAAGATATTAGGCAGTGGAATAAAAACATTTAGAAAGAAATGTGAATTAAAAAAATATGAAAATATAAATTCTAAATACTATGAGAGAAGATGTAATACTCATCCACATAATATCTATTTTGAGATATTATCAGAGGGAGGATTGATAATTTTCATACCTTTTTGTATTTCAATACTTTTACTTTTATTTAAAAATTTGATTTTTTTAATAAAAGATAAAAATTACAATTATTCTCTGACAAATATATGTTTTATAATAATTATGTTTTTTCCAATTCAAACCTCAGGATCGTTTTTTTCTACTTTTAATGGGATATTTTATTGGATTTCTCTAGCTTTGATCCTAAATAATATGAATTTAAGACTTTATCGGGCCTCTTTTTAGAAACAATATCAAAAGAGAATAAAAAAATAAACTCGCAATTACACTTATTAAAAAATTTGATGATATTACATATATTAAATAGGGGAATGTGCTTAGACCTAAATAATACATGAAAATATATTTTTTATTAATAAACTTTAAAAGAAGATGATGTAGATGATTTTTATCACCATGTGAAATAGATTTTCCAGAAATAATCCTAGAAAAAACGAGTCTTGTCATGTCAATACCGGGTATAAAGAAAATAATAAAAATTTCATCACAAAGTAATGATTTATATAAATTATAATCTCTTATATAAGAAATTGATATAAAAATACTTAAAATTGAAATTCCTGAGTTTCCCAAAAAAGATTTAGTTTTTAAATTTAGTAATAAGCAATACATAAGACAAATAATTAATAATATTTCTAAATTATAAAATTTACCTCTTTCAAAGGCTAAAATTATTATGAAAAAGAGCGCAACACTTATTGCCACACCATTTAAACCATCAATAAAATTCATAAAATTATAAAAAATATAGATAAAGAAAATCGTAACGAATATTGATGATTGATTTAGGAATATTTCTTTAAAAGTTAATTGTTTAAAAATTAGGGATTTTAAAACTAGGTTTTGATCAAATGGTATTATTATTAACAAAAATAACAATATTATTATAGTTTTGGTCTTGGCTGTTATATCTTTTAAGTCGTCATAGTAACCTAAAAAATAAAAAAAATTTAACAATATAATGATCAAAAAATCAAATTTTAAATTAAATTCTTTAAAAAAGAATATATCAAAAATAAAATATAAATTTAAAGTTATTAGAATAATAAAACCATTTATTAGAGAAACAGGTTTATCATGTATTTTTCTATCAGAATTTGGAAAATCGTATAATCCTAATAATTTTGAGATTTTTTTATATAAAAGCCCAGACGTTATAAAAATTATAATTATTAATAAGTATAAATAAAAAAAATTATTTGTAATATCCATTTTGAAAATAATAAATTTTATAATTATATATCTTTTTATACTCCAAATAATCACTCACTTTTTCATTTGTGCAAGGTGAGAGAGAGTACATACACAATCCTTTTGCCAAATAATGTGATTTTTGATTACTTAATTTAACTTCTTGCAATTTTTTTACTTTGTTCATTTTATCAAATCCGTAATATTTTGGCCAAGGATGGTTATCATAAAATACAAAATAGTTTTTTAATTTTATGGTATTTTTAAGGACAAAAATTGATACACAAAATATACAGATGTATTTGATAAACTTACTATTCAGTCTGTTTAGTTCAATATTATTAAAAAAAATAATAAATATCAGAATAAAAGAAATAATGATAAACGAAATTCCAAATCTGAAAACAGGAAATTTCATAAACCATAAAGCACAACTTAATATAAATACTAATAGATAAATAAATAAGTTTTTTGTATTTATAAAATTTAATTTTCTCATTTTTTTTGAATTTATGCTCATGAAAAACAAAATTAAAAATATTAGTATTAAATATATTGTTAAGATTTTTCCAATTTTTTTACCATGATTATTTAACCATGTATCAACCCATTTAAAGTCTTTCACGTAATCTCTCATATCTATTTTTTTATATCTATTATCTGGCCAAGCTTTAGACCATGCTTCAGTAATGGTATTTACATTGCTCACATGTTGAATAGATCTTAAGTCGTTGTTGGTCCATGGCAAATTTTTTATACAACTATTTTCAATAGGCCATATTAAACATCCTGAGTGAATAATGTTTTTAATTACCCAAAGTAATAAAAATAATGTTGAAAAGATAATCCTCAAATTAATAATTTTTTCTTTATTAAGCCTTTTAACAAATAATATAAAAGGGATTGCAAAAATTGTTATAAAACTTGCTTTATTTAAAAAAATAAATACCGAAAAAAAATATGTATTTGAAAATTTTATCTTATTTTCATATTTTAATAATAAACTTATTAATAAAAATAATAAAAAGTGGGGCAAATAATCATTTCCGTATTCTCCATATCTATTCATTTTGAATGTAAAAAAAATAATAGATAAAAATAAGAATAGTATATAAATTTTATTATTTATTTTTTTCTTTAGATTTAAAAAAATTTCACAAAAAAAATAAAGATAAATTGCAGCTGGAATAATACTGAGAGGAAGCAACATGCCATTAGTTCCAGTGACGTAGTTGTTTGATATTGCTTGAAGATATTGAAGTATAGATATATGTCCAAATCTTGAATTAATATTTGTTAATCCAAAAATAATATTCTCATCATTAATTAATTTAATAAAGGGATAGTGATACAGCCCAGAATCTGGTCGATTAGAATCTGCAAGATAAATTAATATAGTAGACAGTAAAGAAACAATTAATAGAGGGATGATAAAATTTTTTGATAAAACAGTCTTATATGGGAATTTATAAAAAAAAATTAAAAAAATTAATATAAGTAATATTGAATTATTAATTAAATTTAATTTTATAAAAAAGTTAGCTGTAAGTGATATAAAACTTAAGATAATGGAACCTACAATAATTAAAAAACAAATATTAGATAAACTATTTTTTAGATTTAAGAAAATTTTACCTGTAATAATATAAAAAAAACAAATAAAGATTGTGTTATATATAATTTCCATTTAAGAAATAAAAAATAATTATGTTGAATTTTTTTAAAAAAAATCAAAAAAAAACAATTTTACAAGCAATTTTATTTTTACTAATTTTTACCATAACAAATTTTTTTTTAAACACTTATATAGTTGGCAGAACTTCTTTCGAGGAAAGAATGATAAGTAATCTAGGTTTTTGTGATAAACACGGGTATGGATTTATAAAAAAATATAAAAAAAAATACAATCTTTCTAACAACTCTTTCATTTTACATGGTGAGGATTATCCATATCCAGGTTGGATAATTGATCAATTTGTTAATCCAAAAAATTACAGATATAAAATTTATATTAATTCAAAAAAAAACCCAAAAAATGAGTACATATTAGAGAAGGAGTTTAATTGTTATATAACACTAAATGATTGAATTACTAAATATAGCTTTTGTTTCTATCACAATTTTTACAATATTTAATTCTAAAAATATTTTTTTTATAAACAATTCTAATAATATATTTTGCAATATATCGATAAACTTAGTTATTTTTTTTAATTTTTGTTTATTTCTCTCTTTTTTTAATAAAACTGTTGAATACTTATTCTACATATTAATTTTTTTATTTTTAATAAACTTAAAAAGTTTTTTTTATAATTTAAGAAAATTTAATTATTCATTTTTTATTCTACTTAATCTGTGTTTTTTTTTAAAAATATCTGCAGATCCTTCACTTGGATGGGATGGCATTGCTAATTGGTATCCAAAAGTTTACAATTTTTTAAATTCAGGAACATTTTTCACATTAGATAACTATCCCAGATTTGCATATCCCCATTTGGGCTCTTATGTTTGGGCAGTCTTCTCAAATTATTCTTTTTTAGAATACGAGTATCCAGGTAGATTTATATACTTTTTCTTATATATATCTTCAATTTTTTTGATTATTTCTTATAGCAAAGAGTCAGACTTCAAAAATTTTTTGATTATCTTAATATTATTCATTATCAGTTTTGATTTTGATTTATTCAAAGGCTATCAAGAATATTTAATTTTCAGTTTAATAAATATATTTGTTGTTTTTTATTATAATAGCCAGAACAGTAAATATTTTAATTTATTAAGCTTATTGATATTAAACGCAATAATCTGGTTAAAAGATGAGGGTCTGGTCTACTCAATACCAATACTATTAATGTGTCTATTAAAAGATAAAAGGTTATTAAGTTTGAAGAATGCTTATTTTATTTTTACTTACCTCATTATTGTAATTTTTAAGCTCCTAATGATGAGTAATTTAGCAAGTAATGTTCTTTTAGGTGTATTTACGATTGATCAAATTTTCAAGGAACTTTTTAATTTTTCAACATTTCTTACTGACTCAATCTTAATATTTAAACACTTTGTAATAAGTTATTTTAAACATCCGATTTGGCTTTTTCTAATTTTATTTTTCTTATTACCTTCAAAAAAAATTAAAAATAAAAAACCATACAGGGATGCATTGGTTATTTTTATTTTTTGTATAATTACTAACTTTTTAATATTCCATGTACAAAGAACAGAAATATTAGAGTGGCATCTGACAACAGCTTTAGATCGACTAAATTTTATGTTGTCCGCTTATTTTTTATATTTTACATATTTAAATTTGAGTCAATACTTACAAATTTTTTTTAAAAATGTCTCTAATAATTAAATATAAAAATCTTATAGTTTTTAAGAAATTGTACCTGTTCTTAATATGGTTTTTAATCTTAACAGGCGTAAATATAAATATTGATCACTTTTATATTAACACTTTGGATAATAGAAATAGTATTACGGTGCAGTCTTTATATTCCTTTAGATTATATATCCAGTTTTTTATTCTTTTTTATCTATTGTTTTTAAATTTTAATGAAAAGTTAAAATTGAGGGAAATAAATATTTTCTTTTACATATTCTTTTTTTATAATTTAACTCAAATTATTTCTTTATTCTTAAGTGAAAACAATAATCTTAACGTTATATATAATATTTGTTCAATAAATGTTTTACTGTTTTTAAATCTTATTTTTTATAAAGAAAAACAAGATGTAGAGAAAATTTTTTTTCTTTTGATCCTAATACTTTCTCTAGTTTTCATATGGTATTATTTTGAAAGTATTTATAAATTAGTCTTTGGTGATAAATTATTTTATGGCCATTATAGTGGTGAATCTGAATTTCTACCTAGCATAATAAATCCACCAAGATCGTCTGGCTTGGGAAGGATGGCATTAATTTTGTTAATTTTTTTTCTTATTTTTTTCAAAATTAATTCTTTAAAAGAAAAAATATTTTTAACAATCTTTATAATTCCTGGAATTATTTTAACACAATCAAGAATTATAATTTCGTTATATTTGATAATTTTGGTTGCTTTCACATTTTCAAATTATTTTAGTTTTAAAAATTTACAGTTTAAAGACTTTAAAAATAATTTGATTTTATTATTAATTATTCCTCTTTTATTCTCTTTTTTGTTATCTCAATTAAAAGAGAGCAATATCAATTATTTTAAAAATAAATTTTTTGAATTAGTAGAAAAGGAAGAATTAATTGATTATAAAGTTTCAACAAATTATAAATTAATTAGACCTCTTAGTCCAACCAGCTTTTCGTCATATAGATTTAGGGATTGGAAAGAATTAGTAAGAAAATCTGAGGAAAAATATTTACTCGGTAATGGGACGCAGGCAGACAGATACTTAATTAATCAGAGCGCTTCAAATAGTTTATTATATTTTTATAGTAGTAGTGGTTTATTTGGAGTTTTCCTTTTTATATTAATTTTTCTTAATTTATTGAAAAAAATTAAAATGTTAATTTTTAACTTAAAGAATGTAAAACCTAAAAATAATAATTTAATGTTTTCAACTATGATAATTACAATATTATCAATTCGAAGTTTAGTGGAATCATCTTTTGCAGTATTTGGAATAGATTTTATCTTTTTTGTTACTAGCTTGTATGTAATATCAAATGAAAAAAAAACCTAAAATAAGTATTATCACAATAGTAAAAAATGGGATGCCATTTATCGAAGACTCGTTGGAGTCTTTTAGATTTCAAAATTATAAAAACAAAGAATTAATAGTTGTTTACAGCAAATCTGAAGATATGACATTAAACATACTAAGGTCCAAAAAATTTATTAAAAAAATTTTAATAGATAATATTTCAAATAATCTTTATGGTTCAATAAACAAGGGTTTAAAATATGCAAGAGGTGATTTAATTGGAATTTTACATTCCGATGATATCTTTTACGATAAAAATGTATTATCAAATGTTGTAAAAAATTATAGTAATTCAAAGTTTGATTTAGCTTATGGAGATATAGTAATATCAAAAGAAAATGAGATAGATAATCCTTTAAGAATATGGAAAAGTGGAAAATTTTTTCTTGAAAGTATTAAGTATGGATGGATGCCACCTCACACCTCAATCTTTATATCAAAAAAATTAAAGAAAAATAAATATTCAACTAAATATAAAGTATCGGCTGACTATGACTATTTACTAAAATTATTCCAAAAAGAAATAAAAATAAAGTACCTGAATAATTTCACAACAATAATGCGTACAGGAGGTCTTAGTAGCAAGTACCTTCTCCTTAAATTTATTGAGGACAATAAAATTTTAAAAAAATATTATAAATTTTACTTTTTTGTTTCAACTTTAAAAGTCTTAAGAAAAATAAATCAATTCTTTTTCTTCAAGGGATTTATAAGACGAAACAAATTTTTAAAGTTATTCACTAAAAAAAAATACTATTTTGTTAACAATATTAATGACCTTTTAGAAAAAAATAATTTTATTGTATCGGCTTTTAATATGGCTTTTTTATCTTTTGTACATAACAAAATACCTTTTAATAAAAATTTTCTATATCTATGGCCTGACGGAATTTTGGCAAAATTTTTAGTTAATTTAAAAAAAGTTCCAGGAAGAAAAATACTTTCTAGCCTTAACCCAAATATTACATCAATGAATGTTTATTTAATATCAAGTAAAAACAAAAAAAACATAAATTATATTAAAAAAAAATTTAAGAATAAAAAATTTTATTTTATTGAAGCTCCATACGGTGATCCAAATTTTATATTTGAAAAAATTACTAAAAAAGTTAAAAAAATTAGATCGTATAGTTTAATTTTATTAGGATTACCAACCCCAAAGCAAGAAATTATAGCAGCCAAAATATCAAATATGTACCAAAACATAAAAATTATTTGTTTAGGCGGGGCAATTAATTATAATTCGAAAGATACAAAAATTCCACCGAAGATATTTGAAAATTACTTTGAAAGTATATGGAGACTTCAAAACGATACAATTAGAAGATCGTTAAGATTATTTTATTCTCTAATTATTTTTATAAAGAGATTTTTATTCGGGGAGTTGAAAAATTTAAAATAGATGATTGTTTGGACTTGTGATTTTAGAGAAAATTCTGGTGAGGGTAAATTAGCAAGGCTTTTTTTAAAGCAACCTTATTATAATAAAATCAATTTAATTAAGGTTAATTCTCCAGAGGCTAAATATATCATAAAATATGGAAAAATATTCTTATCTAAAAAAAAGAATTTTATTAATTATGATAAATTTTATTATAAATATGTTTATCCATTTATTGGTTGTATTTATTCATGGTATTTTTTTTTTAGAAAAGAAAAGTTTGTATATTTGAATTATCTACCTTTATGGAATTTCATAATTCTCCTTTTACTTGCTCCTAAAACTACATTAGGACCTGTAACTGGATCCCGTAGGTATGGTAGAAGTCTTTTAAGGAATTCTTTTCCATTAATTTATAAACTTTCAAAAATTATTTTGAATATTAGATACAATGAGGTCATTTTTGCTACTGATAACTTAAAAAAATATTTCAAGAATGATGTGAAAAACAAAAAGTTTAATTTTGTATTAAATTATTTGACTCCAAATAAGAAAAAAGTTTGGGGTAAATCTAAAAAAATTGTTATTTATTATAGAAAACATAAAAATAAAAATAATGTCTTTTTTTTAGACTTAGTAAAATTCATAACAAAACAAAACATCAAGATTTATTGTATTGGAGATAAAATTGTTAACAAAAATGTGAAAAATTTTGGATTTGTTAGCCATAAAAAGAATATAGAAATTATAAAAAAATGTAAACTAGGAATAAATAGTAGTGAAAACTTCTACTCATTTTTTATGATGGATTGCATAAATTCTTCTATCAAAGTACTTTGTGACACAAACTCTTGTAACGGAAAATTTAGTTTTAAAAAAAATATATTACTTAGCAATTATAATAATTTGCATCAAACTCTTAATCTTATTTATACTTTTATGAAAAAAAAGTGATTAAAAATAATTTTTAATAAACCAAAAAAATTTCCAAGAAATCTTTGTATTTTAAAATTTAGAAGATTGAGACAAATAAAAATTAAAGCTGCCATAATGAAAGATAAAAAATTAAGCTTATTTTTTTTTACAAAATAATATCTATTAATAAGTTCTTTTTTACCAAATTCGAAATTTTTTCGTTCAATGAAATTCTTGTGAAAATATTTCGCCTTGTTAACAATGACTAATTTACCTTTTTTTCTTGCTCTATAACTAAAATCTAAGTCTTCAAGATAGCTATAATCAGAAAAAAAGTTATCAAAATTAATTTTGAGATTTGATTTATATATAACAGCTCGTGTGGGTAGCCAATCTACCTCAGTATTTTTTTTTACATTTGTT
>MDTD01067562.1_pt1 | contig 12890 bp, 12 predicted proteins | sample 811221 | NCBI WGS metagenome assembly MDTD01 (sample SAMN05326646, study PRJNA326480) | marine metagenome | isolation source: seawater | place: Pacific Ocean: South West | collected 2011 | reverse complement strand
TAATTTAAATGAAAATTTTATAAATAAATTAACTTATGCAAAAACTTATATTAAAAGAATTTATGCTGAAACTGAAAATAGCGGGAATGCAGCTCAAGACAATTATTACGGTGATAGATATACCCTAATGTATATGGGAGATTATAAGTTTAATTTAGATAATTCATTAGTTTTTGGATTTGACAGAGAAGATGATCAAATTGGCTATAATAAAGACTTAAATGGTAGAAAAAATAAACATAATTATGTTATGTCTTCATATTTTGATTATCAATCAAGAATAACAAAAAATCTTTATTTTACTTTTGGCTCAAGGTTTGATGAACATTCAATAGCAGGAAATGAAGATTCACATAGAATCACTTCTGCCTACATAATTGATGATAAGTCACTGAAATTAAAAAGTTCATACGGAACTGGTTTTAGATTTCCATCACTTTATGAAATGTTTTTTGTTTATGCTGCAAATAATAACTCTATAGGATCTGTTAAAGCTGAAAATAGCAAAAGTTTTGATATAGGATTCGAAAAAACCTTTAATGATTTAGGTTTAAAATTAGATGCAACTTATTTTAATGTCAAATATCACGATGTACTAGAAGGGTGGAAAACAGGCACAAGTTCTGGCTCAAATTACACTACTCAAAATATGCCAGGAGAAGTTAAATCCCAAGGTTTAGAAGTTTTGTCAAAACTTGTTATAAATAAAAATCTAAATTTTGATTTAAATTATACTTATACTTCAACGTATGATGGTGCAGAACAAGATGATCCAAATAAAAGCTCAAGTTATACTAATGCACAAATGGTCAGAGTTCCAAGGAATATTATAAATTTACGTACAAATTTTTCCTTTCCTGGATATGAAGATATAAATTTTTCTTTAAATTCAAAATGGTCTGATGAAGCGCGAGATTATGGAAATGGAAATAGAACCTACAATGATGAAAGAACAGATGACTATATAGTGAATGATTTGTATATGAATTTTAAGCTTTATAATAAGTATAATATGTTTTTCAATGTAACAAATTTATTTGATGAAAAATATGAAACTACAAGAGATTATTCACAAATTGGTAGGAGTTTTAATTTTGGGTTCAAGAATAACTTTTAGTATATATTTTTTAAAAATCTGATAAAACTTTGTTACTGTGAAAATTATAAATAAAAACTCAAGCATATGTCTTCTGATAACACTTTTAGTTTTTTCAAGACTTATACCCCACCCTCCAAATTTTACACCAATCATTTCTATTGTGATTTTAAGTAGTATTTTGTTTCAAACATTTTTAATTACAGCAATGGTTTTTTTGCTTTCAATGTTTTTTAGTGATTTAATAATAGGTTTATATCCAGATATAGTATTTACCTATGTTACTTTGATGATTATAGGAATTTTGTTTTATTATTTTTTTAATAAAATTTCTTACAGAAACCTAGTGTTATATTCATTTTTAGGCTCTCTTATTTTTTATTTAATAACAAACTTTTTTGTATGGATTAATAGCAATATGTATGAGCACTCATTTAATGGGTTAATCCAGTGTTACATTTTAGCTATTCCTTTTTTTACAAATACTATTATATCCACTATCTTCTTTAGTTTTCTTACATTATTTTGTGTAAATAAAATAAAGAAATATTATTATAAGATAGAAGATGATAAAATCACCATTTAAGCAAAGAGCAAATAAAGATTTTAAAATCTTAATGCTCTATCCAAATCTCCACATGAGTGCTCTGATGCCTCAGTCAATTGGAATTTTTACCTCTCTATTAAAAAATGAAGGTTTTAAGTTAGATTTATTTGATTGTACTTATTATGAAGATATCGACTCATTAACAATTGGAAAAAATACAAATCAGGAAAAAGTAGATAATAGAAATGTCGCAAAATATGATAATTCTGAATGGCATGAAAAAGGTGTAAAACCAAAGATCAATATTAGAGAAGAGTTTAAAAAGAAAGTTTCTGATTTTGATCCAGATTTGATTATAGTGTCAGTTTTAGAAAGTACATACTTTCTTGCAATTGAATTATTAAAATCTATCCCTGAAAATAAAAGAAAATTTAAAACACTGTTTGGAGGTGTATTTGCCACTTACGCAACAAGTAAAATTATTAAAAATAAACTCGTCGATTACGTCTGCAGAGGTGAAGGTGAGGGAGCGGTTGTAGAGCTTTGTAAAAATTTAGCATCTGGTGCAAGAATTGATAATATAAAAAACTTTACGATTAAAGGCGAAGGTAAAATCTTTAATAATCCAATGAGACCACCTATTGATATAAATGATGTTCCAATACCAGATTGGGATTTATTTGAAGAAGGCAGTTTATATAGACCAATGCAAGGTAAAATTTGGAGAGCTGTCGGGCTTGAAACTCAAAGAGGATGTCCTTACACATGTACTTTTTGTAATTCCCCTTCAAATAATGTTGTTTATAAAGGAGAGACTAATGCAAGATTTCACAGAAAAAAAAGTATAAAAAGATTAGAGAAAGAACTAGATTTTTTAGTTAAAAAATATGATCCAAACCTAATCTATTTTGTAGTTGATACTTTTTTAGCAATGTCAAACAAAGAATTTGATGAATTAAAAGATTTATATTCTCATTATAAAATACCATTTTGGATGAATACTAGAGCTGAAACTATAACCGAAGATAGAGCTGCAGGCCTTGAAGAAATGAATATGCTAAGAATGAATATTGGAATAGAGCATGGAAATTATGATTATAGAAGGACATACTTAAAAAGAAATGTAAAAGATGAAGTTCAAATAAAAGCTTTTGAAATAGCAAGTCAACACAAATATACATCATGTGCGAACAGTATAATAGGTATGCCCGACGAAACTCGAGAGCTTATATTTGATACAATAAAATTTGTTAGAAAATTACCAGATAATATAGATGCCACAGGGGCTTTTATTTTTGCTCCATACCACGGAACACCTTTAAGAGACTTAGCAATTGAAAAAGGATATTTAAATGATGAAGAAATTTGTTCTTTGTCAAATACGAGCGCTAGCATGTTAAGGATGCCAACTATAACAAAAGAAGAAATTAGCGGTCTTGCAAAAGTATTTAGTTTTTATATTAAGTTTCCTGAAAATAGATGGAATGACATTAAAATCGCGGAAAAAAACGATGAAGAAGGAACTAAAATGTTTGAAAAATTGGGTAAAGAATTTGATGAGAAATACAGAGAATATACTTCAAGTCCACTAGATCTTCACGATTAACGCTTCTTTTTCAATACCTTAACTATTTTTCTTAAATCATCTCTTGTATCAACAGAAATTGAATTGTCCGACATTTTAATCATCTTTACTTCCAAACCTAACTCAAGAAATCTCACAAGCTCACAATCTTCTAATTTTTCTAATGTTGTTTTTTTTCCTTTATTTCTAAAAATTTTAAGAACTTTATTTGGGAGTGAGTAAATACAAACTTGTCGCCAAGCTTTTTTAAATTGTAACTTCTTTGTAGTAGGTATACCAGCTCTTGATTGATAGAGTAATCTACCATCATTTCTGAAAACTACTTTTGGAATATTTCCAGAAAGAAATAATTTTTTATCTTTAATCTCAGTATAACCATTAATAATTTGATGAGGGTATTTTAAAGCGTATTTAATTAATTTTTTTATATCCCCAACATCACAGATAGGTTCATCACCTTGAACATTTATATATACTTTTGCATGGATTTTTTTTGCTACTTCTGCGACCCGATCTGTACCAGTTAAACATTTTTTTGAAGTTAGTACATTTTTTATTCCATAATCGTCACATAGTTTTAGTATCCTGTTATCATCAGAGGCTACAAAAATGTGATTTTTATCAGCTACTTTTAAACATTGATTGTATGTTCTAATAATCATTGGAATACCTAAAATTTTTATCAATGGTTTTCCCGGAAGTCTTTTAGAATTATATCTTGCAGGTATAACTATTATGAATTTATTTTTCATTGTACTAATTAAATAAATATTTACTAAATATTTAATTAATATAAAAGAAATTTAATTTTAAATAAAATGATAAACTTTAATAATTCAAGTTTTTTTTATGATCCTTTTCCACATTGCATTTTAAACGAATTTTTAGAAAAAAGTGTTTATGAAGAAATTTGCAAAGAGTATCCTGATCTAAGCCATTTTGAGGAAGTTAAAAGTAAAAAAAATGAAAATAAATTTAAGAAGTATAGATTTGCCAATTATTTAAAAGATACAAATTCTTTTAATAATTTTATAAATACAACAAAAGCGACGAAAGAATTTTATAAATATTTAAATTCAGATAAATTTGTTTTATCCCTAGATGAATTTCTACTTAAAAATGAAGTAGAGCTTAGACTTAGTTCCAATAAAAATTCAAATATTAAACAGATTATAAAAAATCTTTTTTCTAAAAAAAATAATATTGATTTTGAATTTTCTTCGATACCACTTCAGAATGGTTATATAATGCCACATACGGATGGTGGAAATAAATTAGTAGGTTTCGTAATACCAATAATAGATCACAAAGATCAATATAAAGCAGATAATCTAGGTACAAAAATTTTTAAAGCAAAAACAGATAAATATAAGTTTAATTTTTATAACAAAACAGTTCCATTTGATCATGCTGAACTAGTAAGAGAATTGCCATTTGAACAAAATCAAATGTCTCTACATGTCAAAACTTTTAATTCTCTTCATGGAGTTGGCCCAATAGTAAATAAAGGTAGTGATGAAAATATATTAAGAAAAAGTATTTCTATATTTTTGTTGAAATAATTATTTTATAATAATCTTAGATTTAAATTTTTTTAATTTTATATATTTATTAATTTGATTTAAAATTTTATAATTCGATATATTTTTAGTTAAACCAAAAATTATAATTTCTTTAAAGTAGTTTGATATGCAAAAACTTAAAGCATAAATTAAGACAAGATTTTTTTGATATGCACAAAAATCTTTTTTAATTTTAATATCTTTACTTTTTAAAAAATTATAATTTATGACTCTAGTACCATTTTTTTTAAAAACATTTTTTAAAATTTTATAGTTAGGAATAATTAATTTCGTATTTTTAGTTTTTATTGCCTCTTCAATTTCTGTAAAAACTCTGTAGGCATTACACATAAAAATACAATTTAAATTATTTGAGTTTATAAAATTAATATAGTTTAAAGATGAGGTTATATATCCTTGAGATTTAAGTTTTTTTAAGTCAACTTTTTTAGACTCAGGATTGTCACATAATATAGCTATTTTAGCAGTATTAAAAATTTTAGTTTTTTTGAACATATTTGTTTTTAAGAATAAATTGTCAAATATGTTCATATCATATTGAGTAGCCTTATTTTTTTTTAGAAATTGCAGTATTTTTAAAATATGCTTTTTTTTAAACTTTTCTTCTTCTAGAAATCTTTGAACAAAAGTAGGATGGATATTATTCTTTGCTGAGTATTCATAATATTTATTTTTACCCCAATTATATTTCTTTAACAAGACTTGCATATGTTTCTTTGAAAAAAAATTAATTCTTTTTTTATCTACAAAATTTTTTTTATAGCTTAAAAAATTTTCTAATTTAAGATTGCCCGCACCTCTTCCCATGCCCATAATGGATGTATCTATAATCCCAAATCCCTCATTAATAGCTGTAATAGTATTGTTTAAAGCATTTCCCATATTGTCGTGAGAATGAAAACCTAAATAATTAAGATCGATTTCTTTTTTTAAAAATGATGAAATACTTTTAATTTTTTTTGGCAAACAATTACCAAAGCTATCCGCCAAATATAAATAGCTTGCTCCAGATTTTAAGGCAAATTTAAAGAATGATGAAATTTCACTATTTTTTAAAATAGTAAACTTCATTAAATTTGCACAAACAGTATATTCTTGACTTTTTAAATATCTTATAATTTTTCCAAGTTTTTTTTTATCGGTATAATTACACGCAATTCTAACCATGCTAACAACACTATTTTTAGATTTACCAAAATTTTGTTTTAATTTTTGGTATCCTTCATTTCCAGTATAATCAGCCAAGTCTATCATTACTGATATTTGTTTATTTTTTGGGATATTGAGATTTGATAAAAATTTGTCATTTGATGTTAAAAATTTACCAACTTTTCTGAGTCCGCTTGGGCCAGATCCGATATTTGTAATTGGTTTTCTAAAACCTATTTCTATTATGTCTACAGATGACTTCGATAAAACATTTAAGTAACTTTTTGCTAAATTAGTTGAAAAGTCCCAATTATTATAATACCCACCGTCTCTAAGGGTGCAGTCCAAAATTTTGACATTATGCATATGTATATAGTTACTAGGTTATTTAAAAAAATAGTCAATGATGTTTAGTCACAAAAAAATAATATCTAAGTTTAACAGATTAGAAAATAAATATTTTAGCGATTCGAGCTTTCAAATATCAAAGAACCATTTACATTTGCTAATTTGGAATACAAAATATAATAGTTCGAATTTTAAAATTTCAGGATTTTTATCTAATTCAATACTTTTAATCTTATCTATAATAACAATTTTTGTATGTAAAATTAAAAAAATTAAAATAGCTAATTATTTTATAGTTCATAAAAATAAAAATGGTTCTTATGATTTTAGGAGTGATTATATTTTAAAAAATTATAATTTTAAAAACTCTCTTAATATAATTAGATGTTCAACATTTATAGATTCTTTAAAAGCATATTTTAAATATCCAAATGTTATATTTTACTTATCAATTGATTATTTTAATAGTTCGTTTTCATTTAAAAAAGGTTCAATTAAAGAGCATTACATTGTTTTACACCAAAAGGAGAAAAAAAATTATAAATTTATAAAAAAAATTTTCATATTTTTAAATATAAAAAAATTTTTAAGTATAGATGACCAAAGAGTAATTCAGGTTTTTTTAAAGGTTTGTTACGATTTAAAAATAAAATCTTTTGGTTATATGCATTATAAGTTTACAAATTATGTTGTCGGTATTAAATATCTGTGTTTTGACTATTTTATAGTTTGGTCCGAGTACTTTAAAAAAAAATTAATTGAAGTTAACAAAGAATATAAAAGTAAAAAAATTTTTATAAGTGGATATTTTAAAAAAGAATTACCCAAATCAACAAATAATAAAAGTATAAATATATTATATATAATTGATATGGATCTTGATTTTAAATCAACTATTCAGTTGTTAAAAAAATTGAATAATCAAAAAAATATTAATCTTTATGTTAAATTAAAACCTCAAAAGCAAGAATCAAAATGGGAAATATTTTGTAAAAATTATAAAATCAAATATTTTAAACAAGAAACCCTTGATCAAGTAAATAAAGCAAAAAAATTCGATTTTTTTATAGCAAATATATCGACTGCTATTTTAGAAGCATCTTTATACAGTGCAATGCCGTTAAAACTTCAATCAAAAAATGATTTTGCTGATGATTTATTTAGAGACAAAGTAGTTAAAAAAATTAAGAATGTAAATGATATAATTAGAGTTACTAAGAGAAAACCTTCGAAGAAAGAAATTAATAAAATATTTTATATGGTTTGGGGTAAAATAAAATATAATCCAAACAATATAAAAAAAATTTTTTTCAAATACATATATGATAGAAAGAATTAATCTTTTATGAATATTATACCATCTGTAATCGGATTAGGGTATGTCGGTTTACCAATATTTTTGAAGTTACAAAAAAAATTTAAAACCATTGGCTTTGATAATAATAAATCTAGAATTTTAAATTTAAGCAAAAAAATTGATTCAAATAAAGAATTTCCAAAAAAGAAACTCTCATTGTTAAATGGTTCTTATTTTACAGACCAGTTAAGCATGTTAAAAAAAAGTAACTTTTATATTGTTGCTGTACCAACACCTGTAAGAAAAAATAATATACCTGACTTAGATAATTTAAAGGAAAGTTGTCACTTAATCAGCAAGGTTTTAAAAAAAAATGATATAGTTTTTTTTGAGTCAACTGTGTATCCAGGAGTAACCGAAAATTTTTGCGCTAAATTATTAGAAAAAAAAAGCAATCTTAAATTAGATAAAGATTTTTTTATTGGATATTCACCAGAAAGAATCAATCCTGGTGACAAAAAACACTCAGTCGATAAAATTTATAAAATTATATCTACAAATAACCCATCGGTGATGGGCACTGCAAAAAAAGTTTATAAAATTATTACAAAAAAATTAATTACTACTAAAAATATTAAAGAAGCCGAAAGTGCAAAAGTAATTGAAAATATACAAAGAGATCTAAACATAGGTTTAATGAATGAAATTTATAAAGTCTGTTACAAATCAAATATAGATTTTAAAAATGTAATAAAATTAGCTTCCTCAAAATGGAATTTTTTAAAGTTTAACCCTGGATTAGTGGGGGGACATTGTTTGCCAGTTGATCCATATTATTATTCAACCTATGCAAAAAAATTTGGAATTAAAACAGATATAATTCTATCTGGTAGAAAAATTAATAATTCAATGTATAAGTTTATGTACAACAAACTTATTAAAGAAATTAAAAAAAATAAAAAAATTTCTAAAAATTCCAAAATTTTGATTCTCGGATTGACTTATAAAAAAAATGTCTCCGATATTCGAAATTCGTATGCGCTTGAGTTATATAAATTATTAAAAAAAAAATATAAATATCTTCAAGTTTGCGATCCATTATTAACAAATAAAAAGATTGAAAATATTAAAATCCTAAATGATTTTAGTGCGATAAAATATGATTTAATTATCAACATGGTTAATCATGATTTATTTAAAACCAAAATTTTAAATATCAAAAAAAATAAAAAAATACATTATTTAGAATTATTTTAAATTGTTTTGAAAAAAAAAGTTATATACATAACTGACTTATCATTGCCATCAAATAAAGCTCAGGCAACACATATTTTTAAAATGTTAGATAATTTTTTAATATATTTAAATAGTGCATTATTAATTTGTCCGACATTGAAAAATGACACTAAATTAAGTTATTTTAAAAATTATTATAATTTACATAACAACAAGAAAATAGAAATTTTTCCATTATTTAAGAAAATGTATATAGATTCTTCCCTTAAGAGAATTATTTTTGGGTTCAAAGTAGCTTTAAAGCTTTCTGGAGAAAAGAATTTAGTTATTTCAAGAAGTTTGATTTCTAGCTTTTTTTTATCAATATTTAAAGTAAAGCATTTTCTAGAAATACATCAAGAGCTTAAAGGTATTACAAAATTTCTTCTAATTGACTTAAAATTTATTTATTCAAAGCACATTATAAAAGTAATTTTTATTTCTGAGGGTTTAGCGAAATTTTACAATTTAAAAAAAAATAAATCAGTTGTTTTACATGATGCTTGCGATTTAAGAGATTTCAAAAGGAAAAAAACAATAACAAAAAAAATAAAAAATATTTATTATTTCGGAAGCTTTTACAAAGGTAGAGGAATTGAAATTATAAAAAAATTATCAAATATAACACCAGAATTTAACTATTATGTGTATGGAAAAAGAAATGAAAAAATATCCTCATCAAACAATTTCAAGGTTTTTCCAATTGTAACTTATAAAAAATTAACAAATTTAATTGGAAAGGCAGACTTATTACTAATGCCATATCAGTCAAAAATTTCAATTAGTTCAGAAAACGTTAAAGATGATATTTCTAAATTTATTTCCCCACTAAAAATGTTTGAGTATATGGCATCAGGAACTCCAATAATAAGTTCAGATTTAAGAGTGTTAAAAGAAACATTAATAGATAGAAAAAATTCTATTTTAGTAAAAAATTATACAAATCCATTTTCTTGGAAAAGTGCAATTATCAAAATAGTAAATAATTTATATTTAAGAAAAAAAATTTCATTAAATTCAATTATATCTGCATCTAAAAATACTTGGGAAATTAGAGTAAAGAAAATAATCGAATTATATAATTATAAAATCAAATAATTTTCAGCAAATCTTTATTTTTTAATTAAAAGTCTACTTGCGTAGTCAATTCTATGAAACCAAAAAAACTTTTTTGATAAATCGAAATATTCATCAACAGCCCTTTTTGAGCCTTTCCAGTGACCATAATCATCAATGATTAAAATTCCACCAGGCACAAGTTTTGGATATAATATTTCCAGTTCAATTCTTGTAGAATCGTAAAAGTCAGTATCTAATCTCAATAGTGAAATTTTTTCTGGTAAATTTTTTTCATAGTTTAAAGTATCTTCAACCTTACCTTTTATTAATAAAATATCTTTAAGATATTCTTTGTCAAAAGAATTTATATTCGATATCACCTCATCTAAACTCGAATAACACCATTTAATATTTTTATCACTGTATTCTTTAAAATGCTTTTGAGCACTGATATTTTTTAAATCAAAATCTTTTTCTCCAGGTTGTGGCATTCCTTCAAAAGTATCATAGGCATATATTTTTTTTTTTAGGTTCATTTGATCGGCAAGTATTTTAAATAAAATTATATTCCCGCCCTTAAAAATTCCACACTCTACTAGATCACCAGCAAGATTGTTTTCCGAAATATGTTTAATTGATTGTATAATAGCCCAGTGATTTGCAGGTGTAGTCATAGAGAAATTAGAAATTTTTTTTACAGTTTCTAGTTCTTTTTGGGACATTTCTGCTACACTATGTTCATTTCTTTTGTACCATGAATTTTTACTTTCAATTTTAAAATTTAACTTATTTATTAACTTCTTGATTATTTCAGAATATTTGTTCATATAAATTAACTTAATAATTCATTAAAATATGAAAAGAAAGTCAAATATACTAATTACGGGGGTTGCAGGATTTATTGGTTTCAATTTATCCCTATCCCTTTTAAAAGAAAATAAACAAATCATTGGAATAGATAATATTAATGATTATTACTCAGTAAAATTAAAAAAAGATAGACTAACAGAATTAAAAAAATTTAAAAATTTTAAGTTTTTTAAAACTGATTTAGTAAATTCCAACAGTTTAAATAAAATTTTTAAAAAATATAAAATTGATAAAATTATTCATTTAGCAGCACAAGCAGGTGTAAGGTATTCTATTGAAAATCCCAAAAAGTATCTGAATTCGAATTTTGTTGGATTTTTTAATATTTTAGAGCTTTCAAGAATTAATAAAATAAAGAAAATTATATATGCTTCTTCTAGTTCAGTTTATGGCAATACAAAAAAATTTCCGTTGAACGAATATTCAAGCTTAAATCCTAATAACTTCTATGGACTTTCGAAAAAAACAAATGAGGAAATTGCAAGTATTTATGCAAAATATTACAAACTTAAATTAATAGGTATTAGATTTTTCACAGTATATGGAGAGTGGGGTAGGCCCGATATGTCAATTTTTAAAATTATAGATGCATCTTTTAAAAATAAAATATTTTATTTAAATAATTATGGAAAGCATCATAGAGATTTTACATATATAGGCGATGTGGTGAAGATGCTAAAAAAACTAAAATTTAGAAAAAAAACTACAAATGAAATTTATAATATATCTTCAAATAAACCTATAAAACTTGGCGTAATATTTAATATATTATCCAAGTACATGAAGTTACCAAAAATTAAAAAAAGACAATTGCAAAAAGCAGATGTGGTAAAAACGCATGGTAATAATTTAAAAATAATAAAAAATACTGGATTTAAAAATTTTACAAATTTTGAGATGGGTTTATTAAATACTTTAAAATGGTATAAAGCATATAATAGGATAAATTAAATATTCAAAATATCATAATTTATGAATAAGTTTATAGTATTTTAATAAGTTTGTTTTCTCATCAAATCTATAAAGATTATCATATCCAAATTTAATTTTTTTTTTTATGTCGTTTGTATTTTTTTTTATAAAATATTTTTTTATTTTTATTTTTAAATCATGGTAATCATTATTTTTAAAAAGATATCCTGCTTTACCATTCATTAATATTTCCTTTGGACCTGTTGGACAATCAGATGATATAATAAATTTTTTTGCAATTTGAGCCTCAATCAAAACATTTGGCAAACCCTCAAAAATTGAGGATAAGATAAATACTTCAGATTTTTTTAAATAGGGAACGATATTTGAAATATTGTTTATAATTTTTATTCGATTTTGAAGTTTATTATTTATAATATAATTTTTTAATCTTTTTTCATCAGAACCATACCCAATTATTATGAGTTTATAATTTAAATACTTAAGTTCATTAAATGATCTTAATAAAAGAATTTGATTTTTTTGAAAAGTTAATCTTCCAACATTTAAAAAATTAACCTTTTTATTCAATTTTGATTTGTACATAAAGTTAATTTTTTTTTTAAAATTTGTAGCAGGATTATAAATAACTTTAGAATTTACGTTAAAAACCTTAAAAAAGATTTTTTTAAATTCATAACTATTTACTACAATAATATCTGCCAAATTGTAAATAAATTTGAAAATGAGTTTTTTAAAAGTACTATTAATATAATAGTTAGGAGCAGCGTTTGATCTAGCAATTATTTTATTACCTGTAATTTTTGCTAACAATATAAAATACAGATTAGACTGAAAAGATATAAATATATTTTTTCTTTTTAATCCAAATGTAAATAAATAATTAAAAATACACAAAATAACTTTAAGTAAATATGGTAATTTTAAGCTACCAAAGAATGTAGTATCGATTAGTTTTATATTTTTATTTAAATGTTTCGATATGATTTTTCCATTAAAGGTAACTAAGTAAACATTTTTTTCTTTATTTGCGTAAAAATTAATTACTTTAAACAAATTCTTGCCTACGCCACCTAATTCAATTGTGGGACAAAAAAAAATAATTTTTTTCATATTCTATTAATTAAATATTCATTATCAAATAATTG
>MDTD01055784.1_pt1 | contig 12891 bp, 10 predicted proteins | sample 811221 | NCBI WGS metagenome assembly MDTD01 (sample SAMN05326646, study PRJNA326480) | marine metagenome | isolation source: seawater | place: Pacific Ocean: South West | collected 2011 | reverse complement strand
TTACCTTTTTCCTATGAAGGTCCTAAAAGAATGAGAAGAGCTATTACAGGATTGGATGAATTAAAAAGACATTTAGATACTACAATTGTGGTACCAAATCAGAATCTTTTTAAAATTGCTAACGAAGCAACAGGGTTTGAGGAATCTTTTAGCTTATCAAATGACGTTCTTAAGCACGGTGTACAAAGTATTACAGATTTAATGGTCAGACCTGGTATGATTAATTTAGATTTTGCTGACGTTGAAACGGTAATGAGTTCTAGTGGAAAAGCAATGATGGGAACAGGAGAAGCTGATGGAGAAAATAGAGCAATGGCAGCAACAGAGCTAGCTTTAAACAATCCGCTAATTGATGAATATACTTTACAAGGAGCTAAAGGGTTACTTGTAAATATTACTGGAGGAAGTGATATAAAACTTTTTGAAGTAGATGCTGCAGTAAATAAAATTAGAGCTGAGGTTGATCCAGAGGCTGAGCTTATATTTGGTGCGATCAAGGACGAAAATATGAATGGTAAAATTAGAGTTTCAATTGTAGCTACTAGCCTACAAGGCTCTAATGTTAGTCCAGATCCAAGACCTATTTTGAATGTTGTTAATGGTTCAAACAATAGAAATAACAATTTTTCTGAAAATTTATTTTCAAAAAACAATTTAGAGAAAAATGTTGTAAATTCTATAGATGGAGCAACAGCTTTAAAACTTGACGAAAGTTACGAGATAAAAAATGATAAGGAACAGAGTGCTTTGATAGATAGCTTTGAGAGTAACGAGGAAAATAAAATTGCAGAGGAAGCTCTTAAGTACATTAATACTAAAGAAGAAATACCTACAGGTGTTTCTATAGAGAGCGCTTCTTACATGGAAAACAATACTGATATTAAAATAGATGAAAAACCTGTTAATGATAACGTGTTGATAAATAAAAATTTGGATGAAGAATACACTCCAAAACTTTTTTCAGAAGAAATTACTAACGAAGAGGTAGATCAAAAAAATATCATAGATGAGCAAGACTCCGAACAACTTTTTGATCAAGATGTTAACGATGATGAAGATTTTGAAATACCTGCGTTTTTAAGAAGACAAAAGTTTTAATGATTGAATTAAAATTTAATGAAAACTCAAAAATCATCACTGGAATTATCCCATTTTCCAGTAATGCTGAGTGAAATCATTCATTTTTCTTCTCCAGAAAAAGGTGGAATTTTTGTTGATTGTACTTTTGGCGGAGGCGGCTATTCCAATGCATTGCTCAAATTTCCAAAAACCAAAGTAATTGGAATTGACAGAGACTCTTCAGTTTTCCCAAATGCAGATAGATTACTAAAAAAATATCAAGATAGATTTGAATTTCATAAAAAAAAATTTAGCCAGTTAGATAAAATTTTAAAAGATTGTGTAGATACAATAATTTTTGATCTCGGTTTATCATCAATTCAACTAAATGATTTAAAAAGAGGCTTTTCTTTTAAGTCCAAAGAAAAATTAGATATGACCATGGGATTAACTCATATTTCAGCACAAGAGGTAATTAATAATCTTAGCGAGTCAGATTTAAAATTAATTATAAAAATACTAGGAGAGGAAAAAGAGGCATCAACAATTGCTAAAAATATTGTTAAAGCTAGATCAAAAAAAAAAATTGTAAGAGTTGATGAGTTAGTAGATATCATCGAAAAAAGTAAAAAAAAAAAATTTCAGAAAAAAATTAATCCTAGTACTAAAACTTTTCAAGCTCTGAGAATATTCGTTAATAAAGAAATATCTGAATTAATCAATGGGATGGTAAATGCTACTAAATTTTTAAAACCTGGTGGTAAAATTCTTATAATTAGTTTTCACTCTATAGAGGATAAGATTGTAAAATTTTATTTTAATAATTATTCAAAAAACAGATCAAGACCGTCAAGATATTTTCCTGAACAAGACAGAAATAGTTCAGTTTTATTTGAAACGTATAAAAATAAAGTAATCAAGCCATCAAGCATTGAGGTGTCCAAAAATAATCCATCAAGATCTGCAAAATTGAGATTTGCAACAAGGAATCAGAATAAATTTGTTTATCCCAGTTTATTGATTAAAAAGTTTAGTAAGTATTTAGATATAGAGGCAACAAATGTTTAGAATCAAAATCATTTTTTCAATAATAATATTTTCATTTCTACTAGTAGGAACATCAATTGTTAAAAATCAAACTAGAGAGATTGAAAAAAAAATTTACAACTTAAGTAAAGAAATTCAAAAAATGGAAAAGGATTTAAATGAATCACAATTAGATTACGAATATTTGACCTCACCATTAATTATTGAACAAAGAATCGAACTTTTAAATAATCAAAAATACTTTCCTATGGAATATTCAAAAATATTTCTAAGTATTTCAAATTTTTTAAATCTCAAAAATAAATTAGCGATACAAGATAATTATCATGAAAAAAAAGATCAAAAAAAGTAAAAATATAAGTAAAAATCAAACAAGTTTTTATTTTGAGGATTATTTCGAAACAAATAAAAAAAATAAGTCCTCACAAAAAAAAAACTTTTATCAAGATAGAATCTATTTACTATTTTTTTTATTTTTTTCTTTAATTTTAATTTTTAGTATAAAGATAATACATGTTTCCTTAAATAAAATTGAAATATTCGATAAAGAGAATTCACTCAATAAATTTACATTACATAGGCGAGATATCGTTGATAGAAATGGTACATTATTATCGAGGAATATCAAACTATATCATGCTGCTATTAATCCTAAACTTATCAAGAATAAAGAAAACTTTTTAATTAAATTAAGATTAAATTTTCCCAAAATAAATATTAGCAGGATAGAAAAACAGCTAAACGAGGGAAAATATTTTTACTTTAAAAAACGTATTAGTAAAAATGACAAAGAAAAATTGTGGAATTTAGGAGAGAAAGGAATAATTTTTGAGCCATTTCAATCGAGAATTTATACTCACGGTAATTTATTTAGTCACGTGATCGGGCAAGTTGACTACGATAACTATGGTGTCTCAGGAATTGAAAAAAATTTAGATAAGGAATTAAAAAATAAAAATCAAATAAACAAACCTTTAGAATTAACACTAGATACAAATATACAATACCTGATTAATAAAGAATTAAGTCAATCTCTTCTCACCTTCAATGCCTCTGGCGGAGGAGCGTTATTGATGGATGTAGAAAACGGTGAAATTTTGTCTTTAGTTTCTCTTCCAAATTTTGACATAAATCTGAGAGCAAAAGTAGACGAAAATAAATATATGAATAAAGTAACAAAAGGCGTTTACGAATTAGGATCAATCTTTAAAACTTTTACTATAGCTCTTGCTCTCGAGAATGATTTGGTGGCACCAAATACATTAATTAAAAATATACCACGATCGATAAAATGTTCTAAGCATGAAATCTCTGATATTAAAGAGTTTCCAAAAAATCTAACAGTAGAGGAAATTTTAATTAGATCATCAAATATTGGAACATTATTAATAGCTAGAAAAGTGGGTGAAGAGAAGTTTAAAAAATTTATTGAGAATTCCAAGTTGCTTAAATCTCCGGACTTGGAAATAGAGGAGGTAGGCCATCCAATCAACTTTAAATGGAATAAATGTAAATTGGAAACAGTTTCTTTCGGACATGGAATTACCACAACTCCATTACAGGCTACATCTGTATATGCATCAATAGTAAATGGAGGCCTAGAAGTTAAACCAAGTTTGGTTAAAAAGAATAAAGAAATAAAAAATAAACGATTAGTTTCTGAAAAAACAAGTAAAAACATTGTTAATATTTTAAGAAAAGTTGTTACAGAAAAGGAGGGTACAGCAAGTCTTGCAAACATTCATGGCTACTATGTAGGAGGAAAAACTGGAACATCACAAAACTATCAAAATAAAAGTGAAAATTTGAATACTTTTATATCTATTTTTCCATCACAAAAACCTAAGTATGCTTTATTAGTAATGTTAGAAAACCCTCAAGTAGCAAAAGACTTAATCTACAATTACAGAGGCATGAAAATAAAAGGGACAAGAAATGAGGCGGGATGGAATTCAGTTTACGTAGCCGGCAAAATTATAAAAAAAATTGGACCTATTTTAGCCATAAAAAGAAAAGATTTTAATAATCAATATGTTGCTGAAACAATTAATTAAAAAGATACCAGCTGAAAAAAAAAAAATTAGGGTAAAAGGATTGTCAATTAATAGTAAAGATGTAAAAAAAGGATACATTTTTTTTGCTATAAGAGGCAGTACACAGAATGGTGAAAAATTCATAAATGAAGCAGTCAAAAGAGGTGCTGAAGTAATAATATGTTCTAGAAATTGTAAATTTCAAAATAGACAGGTGCTTACAATAAAAACAAAAAATGTTAGACACCTTTTGAGCGAGATCTCATCAAAATTTTATAAAAAAAAAACCAAAAAACATTATAGCTGTTACCGGAACTAATGGCAAAACATCAGTAGCAGATTTATTTTATCAGATCTTAAGTTTAAATAAAATACCAGTAGCATCAATTGGAACACTCGGTTTAAAATTTAAAAGTAAATTAATCAAAACTGAAATGACTTCACCGGACACTATATTATTACATCAATTACTCGAAAAAATAAAAAAAAATAAAATTGACAATGTTATAATTGAAGCTTCAAGTCATGGCCTTCATCAAAAAAGAATTGATCATTTAAAAATAAAAGCAGGTATATTTACAAATTTTAGCCAGGACCATTTAGACTATCATAAGACTATGAATTCATATTTAAATGCTAAATTATATTTATTTAAGAAAATTTTAAAAAAAAACAAAGCGATTATTTCTGATAAAACATTAGCAGAGTTCCCAGTTTTAAAAAAAATATCAATTAAAAATAAACTTAGACTAATTGACATAAGTAAAATTGAAAAAAAATTAATTCAAGTAAAATCGAGTTTTAATAAATTTCAGATTAAGAATTTTTCTATGGCATTAGCTGCAGCAAAATTATGTAATTTAAAAGAAAAGAAAATTTTGAATAATTTAAACAAAATTAAAGATGTGAATGGAAGGCTGGAATTAGTAAAAAAATTTCCAAACAATATTCGGGTTTTTGTCGATTTTGCACATACGCCCGACGCATTACATAAATCTTTAATGGCTTTAAAGATAGCATATGGCAAAAATCTCTCTTTGGTATTTGGGTGCGGAGGAGACAGAGATTTTGCGAAAAGACCATTAATGGGAAAAATAGCATTTTCTAATTGCAAAAAAATATACGTTACGGATGACAATCCAAGAACTGAAAATCCAGAAAAAATTAGAAAAGAAATAATAAATAACTATAGAAGTAGTAATTTGTTCAATATTGCAAATAGATCGAAGGCGATTAAAACTTCCATTTTAAAAGCAGAACCAAATGAAATTATCCTTGTGGCTGGAAAGGGGCACGAGGAAACACAAATTTATAAAAATAAGATTATTAAAATTTCCGACAAAAAAATAATTAAAAAACTAAAAATAAAAATCAAAAAATTATCAGATAAAGTTCAAAATTTTAATCAAAATAAAAATATTTTGAGAGATTTTAAAAAAAATATAAGAATGAATAGATTTCATGGATTATCCATAGATTCGAGGACGGTAAAAAAAAATAATTTGTTTTTAACTTTAAAAGGAAAAAAAAATCATGGTTCTGAATTTATTTCAAAAGCATTACAGAAAGGTGCAAAATTTATTGTTTCTTCAAAAAAAATTAATCAATATAAAAGCAAGACAATACTTGTAAACAATGAAATAGAATTTCTAAAAAATTTTGCTTCGAAAAAAAGAGATTGTAGTACGGCAAAAATAATTGGCATTACAGGAAGTGCTGGAAAAACCTCACTTAAAAATTTAATTAAAGGTTTACTGCAAAATTTTGGAGAATCTTTTTGCTCCCCTAAATCTTATAATAATCATTTTGGAGTACCTCTTAGCTTATCTCAATTAGAGTCAAAGCATAAATATGGCATTTTTGAAATTGGTATGAGTAAGCCTGGAGAAATTAATGCTTTATCAAAGCTAATAAAACCTCATATCGGCATTATCACCAACATAGGAGAAGCACATATCGAAAATTTTAAAAATTTAAAAGGTATTGCTGATGCAAAAGGAGAATTAATTAACAATATAGACAAAAATGGAACAATAATTCTCAATCAAGATGATAAATTCTATTCTTATTTAAAAAAAAAAGCAAAACTTAAAAATTTAAAAGTTGTTACCTTTGGTTTAAATAAAAAATCAGATATTCATCCTATTTCAGTGTCAAATAATAAAAATCATGAGAGATGTTCAATAAAAATTAAAGATAAAGTCTTTAGTTTCAATTTTAAAAATTTAAATATTTATAACGTTTTATCTTCTTTTGCTTTACTTGATGAATTAAATTTAGATTTTACTAAAATAATTAATTACTTAAAAAACTATGAACCCACAGAAGGCAGAGGAAAAATTCATTTAATTAAAAGATACAAAAAAAATTTTAAATTGATTGATGAAAGCTATAATGCAAATCCCCTTTCAGTAAAAAATGCTATTAAAAGTTTTAATTTGATTAAAAAACGAAACTTTAAAAAATACTTGTTATTAGGTGATATGCTTGAATTGGGTAAAAAATCAGAATCATTACACAAAAATTTATCTAAAGTTATTAACAACTCAGATATTGATAAAGTGTTTATTAAAGGCAGTAAAACACTCACAACCTATAAGAACATTCATAAAGCAAAGAGGGGAAATATTTTTCAACAAGAAGAAGATGTGGATTTTACTTTTAATAACATTATAGCTAATAATGACCATCTATTGATTAAAGGTTCAAATGCAACGGGTTTATATAATTTAAGCAAAAGAATGATTAAAGGTTATTAAATGTTATTCCACTTTTTTACATCTCTTATCGATCAGTATTCTTTTTTAAATGTTTTTAAATATTTAACTTTTAGAACAGGTCTATCAGTGATGACATCTTTAATTGTTGTTTTCATAATTGGATCGCCTTTAATTAAAATTTTTTCAGAAAAAATGATTACTGGTCCCATTCGTCAAGACGGCCCAATTGATCACATAGTAAAAAAATCTGGAACCCCTACTATGGGTGGTGTAATAATTATAATTGGTATAATTTCTGGAACTATACTGTGGTCAGATTTGACAAATATTTATGTTTGGACACTTATTTTTGTATCCCTAAGTTTAGGAGGGTTAGGATTTATTGATGATATATTAAAAATAAAATTAAAAAACTCCACAGGTCTAAAATCAAGATATAAATTTATAGGTCAGCTAATAATCGGTATTGTATCTTTATATATACTAATAAATTTTTCTAACCATGAATATTTATATGACCTTTATTTTCCTTTTTTTAAAAACATAATTTTAAACATGGGATTATTTTTTATTCCATTTGCTCTTTTTGTAATAATTGGAGCATCCAATGCAGTAAACTTAACAGATGGTCTCGATGGTTTGGCTACTGTTCCGGTAATGCTAGTAGCACTTTCATTCACATTAATTTCATATGTTGTAGGTAACACAATTTTTTCAGAATATTTACAAATTCAATATATCCCTGACGTTGGAGAGCTATCAATTTTTTGCGGGTCAATAGTTGGCGCTTGTTTAGGTTTTTTATGGTACAACGCACCCCCTGCTAAAATTTTTATGGGTGATACAGGATCACTTTCGTTAGGAGGATCTTTAGCAGCAATAGCGATAATAGTAAAACATGAAATTGTTTTGGCAATTATTGGAGGATTATTTGTTTTAGAAACTGTTTCTGTAATTATCCAGGTTATCTCCTTTAAGTTGACAGGAAAAAGAATTTTTAAAATGGCACCAATTCACCATCATTTTGAAAAAAAGGGTTGGGCAGAGTCAACCATTGTTATTCGTTTTTGGATCATTGCAATAATTTTAGCTTTAGTAGGATTGGCAACATTAAAACTAAGGTAGCAGATGAACCACATTAAAAATTTCAAAAAACTATCCTTTTTAGTTTATGGGCTAGGTTTAACTGGCAAATCGGTGGTCAATTTTTTCAAAAAAAACAAAATTAAAAATTTTCAAGTCTGGGATGATAAAAATATAGACTTATATAAAAACAAAAGACCTGTAAATTTAGATGAAGCTTTAACAGAAGCAAATTTTATTGTGTTAAGTCCTGGAGTAAGCTTAGAAAAATCAAAAAATAAAAAACTACTATTTAAATTTAAAAATAAGATAATCACTGATTTAGATTTGATTTACTTAAAAAAAAATTTCTTTAAAAGTATTGTTGTTACTGGAACAAATGGAAAATCAACAACTAGCAAAATTATTAGTCATGTTTTAAAAAAAAATAATTATAAAACATTATTGGGCGGTAATATTGGCACACCTATTCTTAAACTTAATATAAAAAAAAATAGCTTTTTAATAATTGAAGCTTCTTCATTTCAGCTCTCACATTCTAAATTTATATGTCCAGATTATGCAATACTATTAAATATATCAAATGATCATCTTGATTGGCATGGAAATATGAAAAATTATATTAATGCAAAATTAAAAATATTTGAAAAACAAAAAAAAAATCAATTTTCCTTTATAAATAAAAAATTTAGAATAATTTTCAGGAATAGAAGTTATGCAGGAAAATTGATAGTTCCAAATTTAAAAAAATATCTCAAATTAAAACACAAAATTAGAAATTATTATCTAAAGTCGGATATCAATGACGAAAACATGTCTTACGTGTTTGAACTAGTAAAATTATTTAAGATCAGTGAAAAATCATTCCTGAATTCACTAGAAACTTTTGAAGGTCTACCTCATAGATATGAAATTTTTCTAAGAAAGAAAAATTGTGTTTTCATAAATGACTCAAAAGCAACATCTTTTCAAGCTTCTAAATCTGCTTTACAAAGTACAAAAAACATATTTTGGATAGTAGGTGGTTTACCAAAAAAAAAAGATACATTTAAATTAACAAACTTAAAAAAAAATATTATAAAGTCATATATAATAGGTAAAAATATCAATTTTTTTACAAAACAAATAAAAAATAAAATTAATTACAGTATTTCAATCGATCTTAGAAAATCACTTGTACAAGTTTTAAAAGACATAAAATTATTTAATAAACAAGAAAATGTAATTTTATTTAGTCCAGCATCAGCTTCATTTGATCAGTTTTTAAACTTTGAAAAAAGAGGAGAAAAATTTAAGGCATTATGCAAACACTATGCTCGAAAATACTTATAAGATAATATTTACAAATTACTGGCGTAATATTGATAAAAAAATTTTTTTTAGTTTCTTAATTTTATTTTTTCTTGGTTTATTTTTTTCATTTTCATCAACATCATCATTGGCTGGAGAACGTCTAAATAAAGACTATTACTTCTTTTTTTCTAAGCATTTGATTTTTACATTTTTAGCACTTTTTATAATGATCTTTATCTCAATAATTAACACATCAATTCTAAAAAAAATTATTATTCCATTGTTTATTATCTCTTTCATTTTCTTGGCTCTAGTTCCTATATTTGGAGTTGAAGTTAAAGGCGCTAAAAGATGGTTAGATTTTTACTTTTTTAGGCTTCAACCAATAGAAGTTTTAAAACCTTTTTTTATCTTGGCCACTGTTAAAATTTTAACTTTTGAAAGACTACAAAATTCTCAAATTAAATATCTATTTAGTTTTTTATTATTAGCATCAGTTATAATTCTTTTAATTGATCAACCTGATTTAGGACAAAGTATTTTATTAATTATAAGTTGGGTTGCTACAGTTTTTATTTCTGGAGTAAGTTTATTATATATATTCGGTTTTTTTTCATTTTTTGTAATTTCACTAAGTTCCCTATTATTTTTGATGCCAGAAAAATTTGGTTATATAATTAATCGTTTAATTTCATTTGTTGATCCAAGTAAAGGAGATAGGTTTCAGTCATCATCAGCCTTAGATGCAATTAAACTAGGGGGTCTAAAGGGTCAAGGCATGGGAGAAGGAATTTTAAAGGACAGCGTTCCAGAGGCTCATACAGATTATATTATTGCAATTATTTCTGAGGAGTACGGATCTATTATTTCAATTATGATTATTTTACTTTTTTTATATATTTCGTTTAGAATAATTAAAAACTGCATTAATCAAGAAGACCAATTAATAAAAATTTCACTCTGCGGGTTATCAGCTTTACTAGTGTTTCAAACATTTATTCACGTTGGTGTTAATACGAGTTTAATTCCAACAACTGGTATGACACTTCCTTTTTTGAGTTACGGAGGCTCTTCTCTTATTGGTAGCGCAATACTTGCTGGTATAATTTTAAACTATACAAAAAATAAAACTTATCTTTATGAGTAAAAAAATAAAAATATTAATTGCAGCTGGCGGCACTGGTGGTCATGTTATTCCAGGATGTAATTTGGCCAAACATCTAATTGAAAAAGATTATGATATAGAACTCGTGTCGGACGTAAGAGGTAATCAATATTTAGAAAAGATCAAAGATTTAGAAATCACAACTTTACCTTCTTCACCATTAAAAACAAAAAACTTTTATAGTTTTTTTATCTCATCAACTCTAATTTTTTACTCAATTTTAAAGTCATTATTATATTTAATCTTTAATAGGCCCTCACTTGTAATTGGAATGGGTGGATACGCATCTTTTCCTATTTGTATTGCCGCAGGTATTCTGAAAATAAAGATGATAATATATGAAAATAATTTAGTTATTGGAAAAGCAAATAAATACTTATTACCCTTTGTAAAAAATATAATTGTTTCTTTTAAAGATATTGAGGGAATCCCTGTCAAATATAATAATAAGATTATTGAAATAGGTAATATTATCAAAAAAGAAATAATTAATTTTTCAGAAGAAAGTAAAAAAGATATTCAAATTAATGGTCTAAGTATTATTATCCTTGGGGGCAGTCAAGCCGCAAAAATATTTGCTGACACCCTTCCAAGTATTTTTCTTAAATGTTCTACCCATGGCATACCTTTAAAAGTTTACCAACAATGTTTACCAAGCCAAAATGAAAAACTAAGTTTTTTTTTTAAAAATAATAATATTGACTTTGAAATTTTTAATTTTAAAGATAATCTAAAAGATTATTTTTCAAAGGTTAATTTAGCTATTACAAGATCTGGGTCGTCAATATTAGCTGAGCTTACAAATTCTAATATACCATTTATTTCTGTGCCTTTACCTACTTCTGCTGATAACCATCAGCTTAAAAATGCATTATTTTATAAGAAAAAGAAACTTGCATTTTTAATCAAAGAAAAAGATTTGAATGATGACTTGTTTAACCTTATTAAAGAAATTTATCAGAATAACTTGATATTGAACAATATAAAAAAAAATCAAAGACAATATTCTGACAAAAATGTCTACAACAATATTAATCAGGTGCTAAAAAAAATAATAAATGAAAAAAATTAATTTAGGTCAAAAAGAAGTTATTCATTTTGTAGGAATTGGCGGTATTGGCATGAGCGGCTTGGCTCAAATTATGAAAAATATGGGCTTTAAGATTCAAGGAAGCGATCAAAGTAAAAACAAAAATACTTTAAGCTGTTCAAAGGTTGGAATTAAAGTTTTTATAGGACATTCAAGGTCTAATGTAAAAAACTCTACGATATTAGTTAGATCATCAGCAATTAAAAATAGTAATAGTGAAATAAAATTTGCTAAAGAAAAAAAAATACCAATCTATTCTAGAGCGGAAGTGCTGGCCGATGTAGTTTCATTAAAAAAAAATATAATCATTACTGGTTCACACGGTAAAACTACTACAACTTCACTCATATCAAAAATTTTATCTGATCAAAAATTAGACCCAACAATTATTAATGGTGGAGTAATAAATTCACTTAAAAGTAATGCCAAATTAGGAAAAGGTGAGTGGGCAATTCTAGAAGCTGACGAATCTGACGGAAGTTTTTTAAAGTTACCTATAAATTATTCCATTGTTACGAATATTGATTTTGAGCATATTGATTATTACAGAAGCTATAAAAATTTAGAAAATTCTTTTTTGAAATTTATCGAAAAAACACCACCTACTGGAAAATCAATCATTTGTATTGATAATAAAAATATAAAAAAAATTCTAAGTAGGATAAAAAATAAAAATATTCTTACTTATGGAGAAAACAAAAACGCAAATTATAGAATTTCAAATATTAGGTATAAAGTGGATTATTCTTTTTTTGACATAAGTTATAAAGATGTAAGAAAAAAAAATATAAAAATTAAAAATATACAGTTAAAATTATTAGGCAGACATAACGTTTTAAATGCTACAGCAGCAATATCGCTATGTTTAAATTTAGGTGTACACCAAAATATTATTAAAAAATCTTTAAAAAAATTTTCAGGGGTTCAAAGGAGAATGACAAAAATATTTACAAAAAATAAAAATGATTTTTATGATGATTATGCTCATCACCCGACAGAAATATCATCAATTTTAGATGGAGTGAAAAATGTTTATAAAGATAGAAAAATAATTTCTGTATTTGAGCCTCACCGATATTCTAGAGTAATATCATTGAAAAAGGATTTTGCAAAATCTTTTTCTAATTCAAGTTTAGTTCTTCTTTGTCCAATATATGCAGCGGGGGAAAAGAAAAACGGTAAATTTAATAAAGTTGAATTTGCAAAATTAATATCCAAATTATCAGACACACAAGTAATTTTGATAAAAAACTATCATGAATTAGGAGCTTTTTTTAGAAAGAATTTAACAAATAATGAAATTATAATAGGGATGGGAGCTGGCGCTATCTCAAAAAAAATGAGAGAGCTAAAAACGAGTTTATGAGTTTAAGCCAAAATTTAATTAAAAAATTTAGCAGT
>MDTD01001152.1_pt1 | contig 12891 bp, 12 predicted proteins | sample 811221 | NCBI WGS metagenome assembly MDTD01 (sample SAMN05326646, study PRJNA326480) | marine metagenome | isolation source: seawater | place: Pacific Ocean: South West | collected 2011 | reverse complement strand
TTGCGGTTTGATGTCTTTTCTCATTTGGGGGTTCTCATGGAGGGCAAAGACGATTTAATGAATGAACATGCTAAAGCGGGTCGGGATAAGACTTCATCAGATGCTAGTGCAGATTTTGAATTGGCCGGTTCTGAGGCCAAGCGTTCAGATAAATCATCTTCTGGTGTCGTCAAAGGCAATCTCAGTAGGGTTTCTGGCAAGAGAGAGACAAAAAAAATAGATTCTAATGCTAAAGGACCGGAGCTTTTTATCGGATTAGTGTGTCCTGTAGGAACAAATACAGACCTGCTTGTAGAGAATTTGAAAGATGCTTTGGATTCTGTTAATTACAAATCTGAGGAAGTACGTCTTAGTAGTTTGCTCGGAGAGTTTGAGCGTTTTAAGGGATTACCTAAAGAACCTTACGATGATAGAGTTAATGCACTGATCAATGCGGGCAATGCGTTTTGTGAAGATATGGGGAACCAAGCTGCTTTGGCTCAGTTTTCCACTGGTTACATTCAGGAGGCTAGAAAGCAGGAGGGTATTTTAAACGAGGAAACTGGCAGGGCAGAGCGAACGGCTTTCATTATTCGGTCTTGTAAGCGGCCTGAAGAAATTGATATGTATCGAGCCATATACGGATCCTCTTTTTGGTTGGTGGCAGCGTATACTCCCCTTGAGCTTAGACGATCAATTCTCGCTAAAAAGATAAGTGCGGAAAACAACTCAAGCCAACCACAAAAGTATCAATCCGCTGCAGATCTTCTGATTGAAAGAGACATGGATGAAGATGTTGTTAGCTACGGACAAAGAGTTATCGAAGTCTATGACCGAGCTGATGTGTTTATAGATATGAGAGATGATGATTGTGCTGCAAACAGCGTAAACCGATTCATCAGATTGATTTTTGGAGATCCCTTTATTTCTCCTAACAAAGATGAGAACTCTATGATTCATGCGCATGTAGCAAAAGTTCGATCTGGCTCACCAGGAAGGCAGGTTGGTGCAGTAATAAGCACCAAGGACGGTGAGATTGTTGTAACTGGAACCAATGAGGTGCCTAAAGCTGGTGGATTTCAGTATTGGGAGGATGACATCAAAGACCACCGTGAATTTAGAGATGGAAGAGATGTTAATGATGCCACCAAAAAGCAGATTCTTCGAGAGGTGATAAATCTATTCAAAGAGAATGGTTGGTTCAATCAAGAGCAGTCAGAAAAGGAAATTCGAGAATTGCTAGCTGAATCAGCTGGGTTTATGAAAAAGTCTCAGTTGATGGACTTGATTGAATTCTATCGGCCTGTACATGCTGAGATGGCGGCCTTGCTGAGCGCCGTTCATAGAGGTGTTAGCGTTGCTGGGTGTACATTATATGTGACGACCTTCCCGTGCCACGAGTGCACTAGGCATGTGATTGCCGCCGGTATAGATCGTGTGGTTTATATCTCCCCTTACCCAAAGAGCAGGGCTGTTGATTTACATGGTGACTCTATAGTTGTTGACCCAAATCGATTTCAGAAAGGAATGGTTAACTTTGAGCCTTTTAAAGGAATTTCACCGAACAGGTATATCGAACTTTTTGAACGTGGCAAGAGAAAGGATTCGAAGACGGGTAAACCAGCGAAGTTAGATCGCAACAGTGCCACCCCCATAAATCCGAGTCAGGTGGCTTATATTAGTAATGAAAATCACCTTTGGAAGGCTATAAAAGACAAGCTAGAGGGCTTCTAATGTTAGCCACATTGGTATAATATTTAGTGATCGTCATCTTAGGGAGGGATGCCATAAAAATGGTAAAGCCAGGATGGTTTGAACGGCAAAGATCTGACAACAAAGAGGTGTGGACCGACAAATTAAAAGAAACGCACAAGAAGGAGCTCACGGCTGTTGGTGCAATCAATAAAAGGAATCTGTCAAAGCTGAATAGTACCAAGACTGAAACAAAAGAGGCACAAAAGAAGCTCAAATAGCACCTTCGATTATCAGTAATATTTTTTTCTCAAGCCCCGCATTATTGTGGGGCTTTTGGCTTATAAATATCCAATTCATATTTGTTGGGCGCAGTTTTTATGTTCGGACTTTCTGCTTCCTTATACAGAGTTTTGATTTAGTGGTAAACAGAACATCAAACTTGCGATAGTGGATAATTATTGAGTCTCTATTGGATGGCTTTGCTTCAAATACAGTATCAGAACTTTCAACACCAAGCTATTGAAAGTCTGTTCCCTAAAATTGAGTGATTAAGGTGCAGTCCTACCTAAATCGATTTATTAGATACTTGGTTGTTGAGACGATTCAAGATGCTGGCACTTAGCAGGTTGCTCTTGGACTTCTCGACCAATTTAAGCTGGTCACTTATTGGTCACTTCTCGGCTATCTGCAAAAATGTTGGTTTGAAAAATGAAGCTTCCCACTTGGCTCAAGTGCAGAGCTCATTGATGTTTGAAAAACTTGGGCGAGGTGGGACTTGAACCCACACGTATTGCTACACTAGATCCTAAATCTAGCGATGAACAGTTTGATAGGGTTTGAGTGAGCTTGACAGAGTTAACATTAAATCCCTTGTGGAGCGGGATTAGAGTATTCCAGCGTTGGATCTGGTCTGCTAAGATTGGATTTAATTGGCGGCCAAGTGGCGGCCAAAAATATATCCAAAGAGATTGGCCTCCATAAAGCAGGTAATGTCATGAGCAGATTGACCAAGAGATTCATCGATTCAATTCAGGAACCCGGTATCTATAAGGATGGAGAGTTAACTGGATTCTATCTTCAGGTCTCGAAGAAGAGTAAGACCTACAAAGTGAAAGCCAAGCTGAAGGGAACCAGGAAGGACATAAGGATTACAATCGGCCGCCATGGTGACCCTTGGACACCCACTACTGCCAGAGAAGAAGCAGAGAGACTATTGAGAGATTTGCGAACTGGTACTAATCCAAATGAGGAGAGAAGGTCTCGCCATGAGAAGGCTGCTCAAGCTCAGGCTCTGGCTGAAACAGAAAAGGAGCTTACCGTCAGGAGAGTCTTCGCCGACTACGTTGAATCAAGGAATATAAAGGTAAGTACCGCGAAAGTATACAAGTACGTGGTGTACAGCCGATTTGAAGACTGGCTTGATAGACCAATGATTTCTATCACTAGAAAAGATATAAAGTCCAGGCATGCTCAGATTAGCAAGAAGCATCCTGGAGACGCTAATCACGCGATGAGAATTCTTAGGGCTTTGTTTGAATATGCCATCGCTGGCGATGAGCATGGAGTAATAAAAGAGAATCCAGTAAAGTACCTCTCTATGGCGAAAGAGTGGAATAGGCTGAAGCGCAGACAGAACGTTATAAAGCAATTTGAATTAGAGGCCTGGTGCAAGGCAGTAGACAAACTCAGCAACGAAGTTGTTCAGGATTACCTATTGTTCTTACTTTTCACAGGTCTAAGAAAGAATGAAGCAATGAAACTGAAGTGGAAGAGTCGAAGTCTCGCAGCTACAGACTCTTATGTAGACCTCCAGGACAAGAGCTTTACTGTCCTCGATACTAAGAATGGGGTCACCCATACTTTGCCACTAACGGACTTCTTGGAAGCTTTGGTAAAGAGAAGATACAAGGACAACCCCAAGAGCCCTTATGTGTTCCCCGGTTTAGATCCTAATCGACACTTAGTAGATGTGCGATACCATCAGGCTAAAGTAGAAGAAGTTTCAGGTATTCCGTTTTCTCTTCATGATTTGAGGAGAACTTTTATCACTATTGCTAAAAGGCTTGGTATTGATGAGGACTTTGTAAAAGGTCTAGCAAACCACAAGACCGGTGATGTGACTTTCGGCTATACAGTCATGGACGACGAAGACCGCCGCAATACAATGCAGAAAATTACAAACTACATTGTTAAGGAAGCTGGTCTTGATGTTGCTTTGATAGAGAGTTCAGAAGATGCCTCTGTTATCCCCCTCGGTATAGCAAATTAAGAATAGTTCTCAGACTATTAGCCTTTTGCCGGGATGCAGAGACAGAATTCTGCATCCTCTGACAGTGCATCCAATTTTTGAATCCCAATCCGAATAAGTACAGGCTCAGTTGTTTGTTTGAAAATTTCTTTTGTTCTTCTCCTGGATTGCTCTTTCAGGAAAAGGTAAAACTGCGTAGTACCCACCTTAATGTTTTCGATACCAATGGTGATGCTATTCTCTTAGTCAGTGTTGGACGAAGACCAATTCCGAATGGCTTTTAGAGGGGAAATCGTGGCTAATCTTGTTAATGAAAGAGACTTGGAGAAGCTCACTCCATATAAAAGTTCAACTTTTCGTGATTGGCGAGTACGTCCACCGGCTGGCGGTGGACCGCCATATTACCGCGTAAACGGACGCATTTTATATGATCTCGATGAGGTATTTGCTTGGCTTAAACAAAAACGACATAGGTCCACCAGTGAGTATGACACTAGACCAGGTGGCTTGAAGCGTTCACGCTGAGCAAAGAGTCTCTTGCTTCTGGCAAGTCAGAAGTTTCGTGAAGGCACAGAATGGCAGCTTTCGTGGTTGCCTAAATAGTCGGCAACAACTGCTGTTTGAAACCGTGCGCATTTTGAAGTTCACGTTACTTTCAGCGCGGTCATTTATCGCAAACTCTATGTGGTTTAAATAAGGAGGTCGTTTGTATGAGTGAAGGATATAGTCTGGTTTCGGGGTTTGTTCCTAAAGCGAATCTACCGCTAACTGCGGAGATTTGTTTGATGCAAAGGAACGATCCGGAGCTGTACAGGGAACTATTGAGTCTTGCCATGGAGAACTTCTCCGCATCCTTGGAAGGCATTCAAGGAGTAGATGTGGATAAGGCCCACATGAAGGTTTATATGTTTTTTGCAACGTGTTGTTCTGCCTATTTTACAAAGTTCGACAGAGCACCAGAGAGAGCAGAGGATGTAAGAGACATCGTGACACTAGGACTTCACAAGGAATTTACAGGTATCAGTAGTGGTGACTAATGTAGACCGCCGATTACATAATAAAAGCACGCTAATAAAGCGTGCTTTCTCTTACAGGGTGATGAGTATGCTTGTTTGTCAAGCACGTTTTTTGTCCAGCTACCAGATGAATTCAGGCTCAACTTCTCGGTTTTTGAAGCCCTTTGACTGCTATAGATAGGGATGGATCAGTTGTGATGCACTTACACGGGGGTGATATGGAAACTGAACAAGTTAAAGCTGGATTGGTATCAGACAAATATCTGGAATATCCCAGAACACCATGGAAGCGGTCGACCTATCAGGCAAAGAGAAACAGGGGAGGTGGACCTCCTTTCTACAAGCTCGGCGGGAAAGTCTACTACGACTACCAGGAGGTTATGAATTGGTTCAAAAACAGGGAGAACCGCCATCATTCAACCAGCGAGTATCAACCCCAGAAGGGTATCAATGGTGGTGAATAAGTGATGTGTTCTAGGTTTCTTGGAAGAGAAGAGATTGCAGCAGTCTTGGCGCAGACAGACTTATTGAAGTTAGTTGGCAGAGATAGTGCTTTAGTGAAGACTCAAGGAAAGTACAAAGGGTTATGTCCGATTCATGCTGAGCGCACACCATCCTTTTTTGTCGACCCTGATAAGCAGGTTTTTTACTGCTTCGGTTGTGGTGCAGGTGGAGACGCAATAGCCTATGTGCAGGCAGCGAAAGAACTGAGCTTCCCTGGTGCCGTTGAATATTTGTCCGCTGGTTCTGCTAAGGCTGAGCGAAGTGAATTCATGCACAGGCAAAGACACACGGTAGAGACTACCCCAAAGTTCAAACCATCTCACCGTAGAATTTTTGAAGATGAAGCCCGCTGCATTCAGCCAGGTGATCCAGCGCATTCATACCTGACACTCACCAGGGGCATTCCACTTAGTTCCGTTCCTCCTGACCTACGCTATCACCCAGCCCTAGACTACTGGATTGTTGAGGATGAGAATCCAGTATCTATCGGACAATTCGACGCGATGCTGGCCGGTATCAGGGACGACAGCGGAGAGCTGACCGGTTATCAGAGATACTACCTTACGAGTAATGGAGAGAAGATTGAAAAGGTCCGACCTGAACTGAGGACTAAAAAGATCTCTGGGAGTGTTTCAGGCGGCTCAGTGAGACTTTACCCTGCCAAGGACATAATCATGCTTGCTGAGGGCATAGAGACCGCTCTAGCGGCTTGTTTTATTTTGGGTCTTCCTTGCTGGGCTGCATTGTCTTCGACCAACATGCCAAAAGTCAAAGTACCGGGTTCGGTGTCGGAGATTCATATCTGTATTGATGCCGATGTCGCTGGAGAAAAGGCGGCTGAGTCTTTGGCCAGTCGATTGTTAATTGAAGGGAAGAGGGTCTTTTATCGAAGAGTGCCAACCGGCAAGAACTTAAATGACTGGGCGGACGTATTGGAGGTTCTAGAGCCATGAGCGCAGAACCAATAAAGCCACTATCCAAGGATGATCTCAAGCTATTGAAACCGGAGAAGCCAGATCCCTGGCTGGCAATTAAAGAGTACTTGCCACCTGGCTACGCTATAGATCCGCATGGCGTTGCTTTGTTGAAGGAAACCAAAGGCGAGGACGGTGCCACGCGAGTCGAGAAGATTTACTTTGCCGGACCAGTCTGGGTTAGTGCACTAACTCGACAGCCGGACCAGGTCAACTATGGAAGTTTAGTTGAGTGGGTAAATATTGATGGTGTAGAAAAACAGCAAGCTGTTCCACATAAGGCCTTTCATGATCCTAAGAGTACGATTGCCCAAGATTTAGCCGATCAAGGTCTAAGAATTGTGCCTGGCCGGCAGAAGGATCTTGTAAGATATCTGGAAGCTTTTAGTACCACCATTCGACGGAGAAACCAGTCTGTAGGCCAGATTGGCTGGATAGACGATGTAGATGGAAAGCTAAGTTACGTACTTCCTACACAAACCATTTCGCCTGATACATCGCCTGAAAAAATTGTCTTTCAGCCGGAAAGATATAGCCCTAGTAGTTCAACCATATTTAGTGCTGGAACTCTTAATGAGTGGAAGGAGAGAGTTTGTTTGCCTCTGGCGGATGAGCCATATATGCTTTTTTCGCTATTTGTAGCATTTGCTGGACCCTTGCTGAAGTATTCAGATATTGATAGCGGGGGGTTCCACTTCTTCCAAAGAACTAGTAGAGGAAAGACAACGGCACTCCAAGTTGCTGGAAGTGTTTGGGGCTGTGGAGCCGATCCTTCAATCGCTCCATCAAAAGCGTTTATTCAGAGGTGGAACACCGCTCCCAATGCTCTAGAAGCAATAGCTGCTGCACATAACGACATGCTTTTAGCAATTGACGAAATTGGAACTTGCGACGCCAAAGATTTCGGCAAGCTTATTTATGACCTTTTTGGTGGGACTGGAAAGTCGAGGCTTAATAGTGCCAGCCAGCTCAAGGAATCGAGAACATGGCGAAATCTTGTTCTATCGACCGGAGAAGTATCCATTGAGCAGAAGCTTGAAGGTCAAGGAGCACCAAAAGGCGGGCAAAAAATCCGCTTCTGCGATATCCCAATAGATGACTCTCTAATAATTAAAAAGTGCGACCAGAGGGACTTTGTTGATTCCATAAAGACCGCTTGTTCAAATTGCTTTGGCACGGCAGGACCAGCTTTTATTGAGGCTATTGTCTCCGAATACGACAGTGCCCAACTATTAAGAGAGTCCGTAAGGGCTGAGCTTGAGCGAGCATTTAGTAGGCTTATACCGGAAGGACAAGACAGAGAAACTATGAGGCTTGGTAAAAGGCTTGCTCTTGTCGAAGCCGCTGGTAGATTAGCGAAAAATCTACTTTTACTGCCTATTACTGATGACCAAATTACTTTTGCAATGGACTTCGTTTGCTCTGCCTGGCTTGAAAGTCCTGGCGGTATCAACGATGGTGAAAGAGTTATTTCAAGTCTGCGCAACTTTATTCTGGCCAATAAGGACAGATTTGCTAACGGGGACAAGGAAGATGGTAGGCGAAATGGTCCACTGGCTGGATATTACACCGACTATAGAAAAGGCACAGAGTTTGTTGAGAAGCTTTGGTTGTTCACAAGTAAACAGTTGTCAGAAGCCTGCGGTGGAGTAGACCCCAAATTGGCTGCCAAGGTTCTGGCTGATGCCGGTTTGATTCATAGTAACGAAGGTAGAGGGACCTTCAAATGTAGGCTAGAGGTACTCGGAGATAAAGAACGTGGGCGCTTTTATGCCATAAAAGACTCAATTCTTGACTAAGTAAGTTTGTCCCACGTGTCCCAAAATGATTTGGCTTAATGGGACGCTGGAGATCGTTGGTACGTAAAGGTTTCAGGGTTTGTCCCACGTGTCCCACGAAAAAACAGAAAGGTGACAAATATTCTTACGGATATACTCGGTGTATATCTTTTGTGTATATCGGGTTGCCTTTAATTTCTCCTTCTTATATTTACTATTTTTTGGGACAAATAATAGAAATAAAGAAATAGAGAGGAATTCGAGGATTTTTTGGTTGGGACAACCTTGGGACAAACGTGGGACAACCTTGGGACAAGATAATTCCATTTTATGAAAAGCTATACAGGCAAAGGTTTTCGTGGTTTTTAGTGACTTGGGACAATTTTATTGTCATCTCTAGCTGATTGAATGTCTGATCTATTTATCCGGGTATAGATGCCAATTTAAAATGGAGATAGTAAATTGGTGATCCAGTATCTTTGCAACTCTGTACAATGGGGGCAAATCTGATTTATAGTGCTTGAATCACCCTGTAGACATACAATTCCTGACGTTGAGTACCGCCAAGAAGAAGAACTATTACAAAAGAAATCCTGTCCAGGAGGCAGTATTTGAGATTAGGTTTGCCTCTAGTCATTGGGATTCGGCGAGCGCTGGTCAGATTTATGAAATTCTAAAATCTAAATTTCCTGTCAAAAAAGATGCTCCGCCGTTGCTATTAAATTTGGGTTTGCAAGACCCTATTTCTGCTCCTCTTCCTCTTTCGGCTCCTGTAATGCAAGCCTGGACGGCAGATGAGACTTTCTTGTTGCAATTTGGACCGAGGATAGCTACGGCTAATTCGCTCCTTTATGAGTCTTGGGAGACTTTTACTGACAATGTGGAGCTCCTGGTTGAAGCATTCCTTGAAGTTACAAACCCCAAAAACCTTACCAGGGTAGGAGTTAGATTTATAAACCGCTTTGAATTTTCTGAAGATATCCTTGATATTTCTGACTATTTGAACTTTGCAATAATTCTTCCACCCCATTTGCAGCAAGTTAGCAAGCTCGAATTTGTTGTCGAATCACTTTACTCTTTAGAGGACCATGGATATTTGACTAAATCCAAGATTTCAACACAATTAGAAGAAGAAAGGACTGTCATAATTTTAGACTTGGAATGTTTTAGAGATTTTTCTGAACAGCCTAATGGTGAGAGGCTGCTGGTATATGGGAATAATTGTCATAATATAGTAGAAGTTATTTTCGAGAGTTTTTTGCGGGACAAAATGAGAGACCAGCTTGGGGTTTATAAGAAATGACGGTTCTGAATTTCGCTCCTAAGAATATAAATGAGGCGGATGATTCTTCTGGTTCTTTGTCAACGGCTATTCAGATAGCTGGCATTAAAAGTGTTTTGCAGAGAACGCAAGATGCATTGAATAAATTTGAGTCGAATTCAATATTACTTAAGAGAGATTGCAATCCAGCATATGAATTAGCTGTATCTCAACGATATTTAGCCAAGGACTCCGAGTATTCTGCAGCCAATGCAGATTGGCTAGAATTCAGATTGGCCAAACTGCAGGACAAGAAGCTCCGGATTCTAAGAAATCCTTTCTATATTTTTCGGCGCTCACTTCAACGAGAAGTAGAAGAGGTAAACAGAGGAATAGATTCTATCCAATTTGAACTTGACAAGCAGACTTTGGGCGCTCATGTCTTTGCGCGGATGACTAACCGTTATCTGAGCTTCAAAGAGCAATTAGAATTCTGTGAAGACCAGTTGGAGAGTGAGTGTGCCAATAAGGAAGAGGCGGCAGAGTCCGCCTAAATTTACAAATTATAGGAACTACAGACCATATTTGCGGATTGATTGTTTGTACTCATGTGCCTATTGCGAAATTTTTGAAACTGAGCTGAACGGAGAGTATTCTTTTCATATAGACCACTATTGGCCGAAGTCTGTTCATCGATTCGCTGGCTTGAAGAATGTATATTCCAATCTTTTGTACACTTGCGAAACTTGCAACTCAATTTTTAAAAAAGCATTTTTCCCCAGCGTCATTGAGCGATTGGCAGGCAAGATTGTTTTGAATCCGTTCAAGCATGATGTAGATGCTCATATTGATAGATCTAAACCGGAGTGGAAAAGTAAAGATCCGTTTGGTCAGTTCAATATAGAGTTGTTTCACTTGGACTCATTTCGCAATTGCCGTAAAAGAAGTTTGAGAATTCAATCACAGAGGATGTTGAAAAATTCAATTTTGGACTTGAGAAGAATTGAAGATGATATTCGAAAAGCAAGAGGAGCTGGACGTAGGGACCTTGTTTTTAGGCTTAAAACTGCTCGCAATGAGTGCTTAGAAGTTATTAGTGATGCAAAATGGCTCTTAGGAAGGAAGCACGGAAAGGAAGATTTTCGAAGATAAAATCAAGCTTGAATTTAGTTGGACTAGTGAATTGAATAGGTCTCTGATTATTGTTCAGGTTGTATACTTTCAAACAAGTCAGATAGTGAATTTGCAACAAGAGTAAGGTTTCGATATTTCCAATCATCTGGCACAGCAAGCCCATCTTCTTCATAGTGTTCTGGTTCTATCAGTCCTTCTCTGTACCAGAAAAATATTTTGTTTCTCTCTTCTCCGGCCAGACCCAGAAGAAACTGATTCGTCATCACATCATCAGCTATAGCCAGCATTTGCTTCGGAAAAAATTCATACATGGGCGATATCTTCAGGTGGAAAAGAAGGCTTGTCCCTTTATAGTCTCCTCCGAAAAAATTGCCTATTAGCACAGTAGATTCATCATCAATGGTGACATCTGAAGGTGGCTTCTCTATCGTTTTAACTACCGCAGATGGTTCATAGTGAGACCAACCATACTTCATAACAAATTCTTTGTAGTCTCTGGGAAGAGTCGCTCCAAGTATGGACTCTACTTCGGCAAGGTCTTCTTCAGAACACGGAATGAAGTCCTCGCCACTTGGGCACAGAATCGGTTTCTCTTCTCTTGTATTCAATCTATGGTGTCCTTAGCTTGGCTGCATATCCAGTATGCCCGAATGCAGTATGTCTTTCTCTGTCAACAAGTTGAAAAATGTGATTGCCATTTGGGGCTTTTCCAAAGTGATGGGCAGTTATGTTCTCTTTTTGAAACTCGGCCTTAACCGCGCTTTTTGTGTTCAATCCTTTCCAGTTCTTTTTTGCTAGATCCGCTTGAAATCTATCAATGTCCAGCCTTTGATTTCCTGGCAGATGTCCTTTGAATTCATAATTGATGCCGTCATGGGAGATACTTTTCATATCAGGAACTCCCTTTTCCATAGGAATTAGTACATCTTCTTTCAGATTGAATGCTTTCCTTGCCTCTTCGTTGGGTCTGAAGTATAGCTTACCCTTTGAAGTTAGAAAGTCCCCTGATCTTGGCTTTCTCCATCTTGCAGGCCACTTGATACCTTCTGAGAGCTTCTGTCCATCAAGCAGCCAGCCTTCGTTAATTGGTAGGTCATCGGCTACCACTGAGCCAATTTTAGTGCCAGCTTTGATACTGGAACTGGTTACATTACCTGAGCGACCTGCGCCCTGGAGCCCACCAGATTCTGTTCCTTCCCCCTTGACCATGAGGTTATAGAGATCGTCTATAGCTGAGCCACCAGGCGGACCTCTTGAGATAGGAGGACCAAGAGTAGCTAGAGCCGGTCTCTGGCTATTGCCTATGTTAGAAGCTAATTGAGCAAGCTTCGCCTTTCCGGAAGCAAGCTTCTGTTTACCTGCTGCTGCAATCATTTTCAGCTCTGAGCTAAGCTGGCCAACATGCGGCTTAATCACCTTGCCTGCTCTTGTGAAAGCCTTGGCAGTAAGCTGACCGGCTTGAGTACTGCCGGTTGGATTGGCGGACCAAAATAGAATCTTTCCGAGTACTTTCCCCTGTTCCTTCTGCGATAAACTTGAGTAATTTTCGGATGCTTCGACCGCCTTGGTTGCCGCTGCCGTTAGGAGCTTGTTAAAAGCTCCGCTATCTTGTGCTGCCGCATTTAGTGCTGACTCAGTTGCATTGGCAAAGGTAGCTCCAAATGCTTCTGCCGCTTCTGCTGTAGCTTTAAGAGTACCCACTGGATCACTTTTAAAGGCTTCTGTTTGTTGAACGGCTGCATTGAATGCTGATGTTGCCCCTTGCTTTACTTCTTCTTTTGCTTCGTTGAGTCCCTCTCCTATTCCTTCAAACTTGTCAGATAGGTCTTTGGCGACTTTATCCCTTTGGGCTGGTTCGGTTACACCTTCCACCGCTCTTTTGCGCAGTGATTCAGCAAAAGCCTTAAGCTGGTTGTCCACCATTGGTCTGTTAGGGCTAGTATCTATGGGTTTTGAAAAGGTCCCTGGACTGTCAGACTGATCCGGAATAGTGTTAGAAGGTGGAGAATTGTTGCCGGAATTAGTTGTTCCTGGAGATGGATTGAATTGATTAGTTCCGGTATTGCTTTTGGTATTGCCAGGCGGAATGACATTCCCTTGAACTACTCGATAGATAGGTGGTGCAAGTGGTGGCATTTGACCGGACTGCTGACCTGGAGGGGTCAACTGCTGAATCAAGCTGGCTAGTTGCTGCGCCGCTCCTGCTGCACCTACCGCTGCATCCCAAAGTTTTCTAGTAATGGAGCTAGTTCCATTGAGAATTTCTTGAGCCTGTTCTAAGAGCTTGCCACCAGCCTTTATG
>MDTD01130007.1_pt1 | contig 12892 bp, 9 predicted proteins | sample 811221 | NCBI WGS metagenome assembly MDTD01 (sample SAMN05326646, study PRJNA326480) | marine metagenome | isolation source: seawater | place: Pacific Ocean: South West | collected 2011 | reverse complement strand
AGATCAAACACAACAGTAGTATTATTTTTATGGACAATAATCATGAAATAGATATAAAGCAAGTCGTACAATCAGCAATACAATACAAGAATTATTTATATAAAAAAAATAAGTTAATTATTTTAATTAGTATTATATGCTCGTTTGTTTTTTGTACTTACTCACATTTTAAACAAACACAATTTCTTGCTGAATTAACATTTGTTGTAGAGAAGGATGCAAGTGTAGAGAATTTTGGTTCAGCTAGTAGTTTAATAAAAAATTTTGGCTTTGACTTTGGAGGATCATCTTCCACTTTTAGCAAAAATAATATTATAGAACTACTTAAATCTAGACTTGTCATAAATAAAGCATTAATGAAAAGATATAATGTTAATGAAAAAGATGACTTACTTATTAATCATTATTTAGAAATTAATAATTACAAAAAAGAATGGCGAGAAAATGATGTTAAGGTTATTGATTTTAATGAAGAAATTAAATTTGAACATGATAGTATCATGCGTATTGTTTGGAAAGAAATTGTTAACGATAATTTATTAATCGAGATAGATAAAACTGAGTCAAATATCATTACTTTAACTTTTAATTCTATAAATGAAAAATTTTCTAAGTATTTTGCAGAATCTTTAATTCAAGAAATGAGTAGTCTATATATTTCCCATCAAACTAAACAGGCAATGAACACGCTTTCTTTCTTGCAGGATCGTGCAGATTCAGTTTTTAAAGAGTTAAAAAATTCTGAACAAGAATATGCTAGAATTAAGGATATTAATCAAAGAATAGTTAAAGCTTCTGGAAGATTGAAGGAGTTGAGGTTAATGAGAGAAGTGGAGGTTTTAAACACAATGTATCTTGAAATTGTAAAGAATTTAGAGATTTCTAAAATAACACTACTTAATCAAACACCAATTATTAATATAATAGATACACCTATCTTGCCTTTAAAGAAAGAAGAAAGCTCTTTAATAATATTTTCAATTTTAGGTTTATTTTTTGGATTATTTTTTTCGTGTAGTATATATATATTGAAAAAAGCTATTAATGATATTTTAGATTAAACTATAAATAATCAATCAATTTTTCTAATCTAACCCCCCTAGAACCTTTAAGTAATATTGTTTTATCTTTAATAGTTTTCTCCTTAATAAATTCTATTACTTCATTTAATGAAGAGAAAGATTCTGAATGCACCTTCTTAAATTCTTTGCCAATAAATAATGCTGAAATCTTCAATTTTTTTGTGAGCTTCACAATGTTCTTATGTTCTATTGATGAATGCGTACCTAACTCAAGCATATCTCCAAGAATGCATAATTTGTTTGAGTATTTTTGTTGCTGAAAAGATTCTAGCATAGCAATTGTGCTTGATGGATTTGCATTATAAGCATCGAGTATCAAAAAATTATTTTTTGTTTTAATTATTTGTGATCTATTATTTTGTGGAATATAGTCGAATACTGCTTTCTTAATTAGTGTAAGATTAATTTTAAAATATTCTCCAACTCTTATTGCAAGTAAAATATTTTCTTTTTGATAATTTCCAATCAAATGTGTTTTTATTATAGTGTTTGAATATTTTATTTGTAAAAAGGGTGTTGTCTCTTTAATTTTATATTTACTAGAATCATAACTTATCTTATCGATATTTTGTGATATTTTAGTTAGTATATTATTAGCTTGATTAATAAAGATTTTACCTGATCTATCTTTTATATAGTCATAAATTTCTTTTTTTGTTTTAATAACCCCATCTATATTGTTAAACCCTTTAAGATGAGCTTTACCAATATTTGTAATTATACCATATTCAGGTTCGGCGATTTTGCATAAAAATTTAATATCATTTTTATTATTAGCCCCCATCTCTATGATTGCAATTTCATGTTTTTTACTTATTTCTAATAAACTTAATGGAACCCCTATATGATTGTTAAAATTACCAGCGGTACAATATGTTTTAAATTTCTTTTTTAAAACACAATTAATCAGTTCTTTTGATGTTGTTTTTCCGTTAGTACCTGTTATTCCAATTATTGGTATACTTAATGTTCTTCTATGGTAATTAGCAAGTTTTTGAAGAGTTTCTAAAACATTTTCTACAACAATATAGTTATTATTGAGCTTTTTTTTAGGATTATCAATAATAGCATATTTACATCCTTTATTTATTGCAATTTGTGCATAATCGTTACCATCAAACGAATCGCCTTTTAATGCAAAAAAAATAGAGTCGTGAATAATTTTTCTACTATCAATACATATTTTAGGGTATTGTTTGTATATGTTATACAAATCAAAAAGCTCCATATTACCTATTAAAATTTAATATATACAGAATGAAAAAAAGGAAGAGAGAGATTGTCTATCTTCCTTTCTTTTTATAATCAACCTCTCTTCTTGTATTTTCTTTTTTGAAGCTTGTAGGTGCACCAACTCTATCCATAGCACATCTAAATCCAATTGCATCTGTTGATTGATCTTGATCTAAAAATCTTCTTGTTCCAGGATTTAGCCAATACGCTCTATCTTTCCATGAGCCTCCTTTAAACACTCTAGTTCTATCTGTTACTAGTGATGCTTCACCATATGCGTACATTTCACTACTATTTCCAGTAGGAGCATTGTCTTTATACTTGTCAGCATTTAGATTCCATTTATCTATTTTAACTTTAGCTGTATCTTTTTCATTTTTTTCAGTTAAAAAATTATTCCAATCAATACCCATTTGAGATTCAATATCACCATCTAAGAAATTGATATTATCAGCTTTTTTGTAATTTCTTCTATATGCATTTTCTTTTTGATCAACAGGAACCATAGTGATTCTTCCTAAACTATCTTTCTCCTCTATAAAACCATCTTCAGTTCTTTTTTGAGTTTTAAAAACATTTCCTCTAAAACTTCTATGATCACTTACAGTAGTTTGCTCTATTTCAGGCCTATAAACATCCATAACCCATTCAGAAACATTCCCAGCCATATTATAAAGTCCATAATCGTTTGGCCAGTAAGACTTAACTGGTGCTGTTACATCTGCATTGTCATTTAATGATCCAGAAACTCCCATATTATCACCTCGTCCTCTTTTGAAATTAGCCATAATTTCTCCTTGATTTTTAGAAGAATTATTTCTTAATGATGATCCATTCCAAGGGTAAATTTTTCTTTCTTTGGTATTTTCTTCTTGAGTATTTCCTACATATCCTAATGCTGCAAATTCCCACTCAGCTTCAGTAGGAAGCCTATATTTAGGCAGAAGAAGCCCATCTTCCATTCTAACATGTCTGTATTTTTCTCCTGTCAAAGGGTTTAAATTTTTAGGATTTCTTTTAACAATACCTTCATATTGACCTAATAAATAAGCTTCAGTGTTAAATGTGTTATCATCAGCCTGATCAGGATCTTCTTTTAAAATCCCAGCATTAATTAATATTCTTTCATTAACCCTATCAGTTCGCCATATGCAATAGTCATTTGCTTGCGTCCAACTAACACCAACAACGGGATAATTTTTATACGCTGGATGTCTTAGGTATTGAGTAACAAACGGTTCGTTATATCCTAGTTTGTCTCTCCATACCAGTGTGTCCGGAAGAGCTTTTTGATAAACTTCAGGATATGATTGGCCATAAACTCTTTTTAACCAGTATAGATATTCTAAATAATCCACATTTCTTACTTCCGTTTCATCCATGTAAAATGAAGCAACTGTCTTTCTTCTAGGGACATTATTCCACTCGTACATAACATCTTGTTCAACTCTACCCATTGTGAAGGTTCCACCTTCAACAAACATTAGGCCTGGACCAGTTATTTGTTCTTCAAATTTTGTATTTACTTCATAGCCTCCATTCTTAGAATTATTATACTCCCATCCAGTGGTTGATGATTTTTCGTATGAACATGATGAAAATATTGTTATACTAATTAAAATTAAAATTACACTATTCTTTTTCATTATATAAATTTTTTATTTATAACTAAAATTGAGGACAACTTATTGTGTTAAATGATTTGACTCTAGATCTACAAGGCATGAATAAAGTAAACGATAATTCATGTGCTCCTAAAGTATTATTATTTTTAAGATCACTGACTGTAATATCATAACTATATCCAAATTTAAACGTGTCTTGTAATAAACCAACCATTAAGATAACCGAGTCAAAATTCCTAACACTATTTCTAGTCCATAACCCCCCCACAACAGGACCTCTGTTTACATAAACACCGTAATTGAATTGTTGAAAATCTTGCTGTCTTTGATATAAAAAGTTTGGAGAAATTGTTGTGACTGAATTTCTATACCTGTTAATTGGAAAATTACTTCCAATATGAGCTGTAATTTTAACAGGCAATTCACTTTCGCTAATAAAACCTTGATTTGGAGTTGTAAGATGATGAGCGGCAAATCCAAAATATAAATCTTCAGAATATCCTAAAAATCCAACTGAAAAATCTGGAAAACCTGTTGCATTATCATAATTTGCAATATCTTCGTTTGTTGGGTATATAAAACCAAAAGTAGGATCAATCATGTCTCCAAAAGTAAGTTCACTCCAATCTAAATTTACTTGTCTGTAAGATGCTTCGAACCCTGCTTTAACTGCAAAATCTCTATTAACTTCTAAATGATAAGAATAAAGTAAGGAAGCATGCGTAGTATTTAGATTTCCCGCTCCGGTTCTATCTTGAGCAACAATAATACCTACACCACCTCCCAATACATTTACATGCTGATCATATGATGCTGAAGTAGTAACATATGTTCTTCCAATGCCCGGCCATTGATCCCTGTAGTTTAAATTAGCCCTTGGACATCCTTTAGGTGTAGCACCAGCAAATGCTGGATTTAAATATAGTGGGTTAGCATAAAACTGACTAAAAGCTGGATCTTGAGCAGTACTAACATTAGGATTAACTAAAAATACAGCTAAAAGCAAAACAAGTATCTTGTATTTATGCGTCATCAGAAAAGTAGGTTTTAAGTTTAAACATCACAAAAATAGTAAATTATTTATTATCCTATAGTCATGGTTACACAAATCTACAATATTTATTACTATTGTACGTTATCCTCTGCAGAATAAGTGTTAATTTTGTATTAATGAAACCAATCTTTATTTTAATATTTTTATTTACATTTTTTTCCATAAATGGCCAAAACAATTCTAGGTTGTCACAAGGAGATTGGTATAAAATTTCTACAGAAAAAGAAGGAATTTATAAAATTAAATACAGTGATTTTATTGATTTAGGAATAGATGTACAAAATTTACCAATTAACAGTATAAGATTATATGGAGGTATTGAAGGCATGTTACCTGAGCTTAATTCTGAACCTAGATATACTGATTTAGTGGAAAATAGTATTGAAGTGTATGATCAAAATAATAATGGAATATTAAATAACAATGATTATATTTTATTTTATGGTAAATCACCAAATGTATGGAGTTACAATAGTAATGTAGAATTGTTTGAGTTTAATCAACATCTCTATGATGATAAAGTTTATTATTTTATTACTATAGATAGTGCTAGTGAGACTAAAAGAATACAACAAAGAAGTGTTGTTGACAATCCAAATATTATAATCAATTCATTTAACGACTATCAGGTCCATGAGCAAGAACTAATAAATCTGATTAGTTCTGGCAGAGTATGGTTGGGAGAATCCTTTAAGGATCTTAAAAATCAAAATTTTAATTTTTCATTTCAAAATATTGACATAAACACACCGGTATTTATAAAAACCTCAGTAGCAGCCCGATCAATAAGTCCATCTTCTTTTTTAATAAAATCTAATAGCTCAACAATTAATTCAATAAACCTTTCAAGTATATCTCTTAATTATGCAAGTACATATGCTAGAATTGCAGAGAACACATCTATTCTTAATAATATACCAGTAAATGGAGTCATTGATCTAAATCTAGAATATAATTCTTCAGATAACTCTGCAGAAGCATGGTTAGATTATATTGAAATTAACGCTAAAAGATCTCTCAAATTAGAAGGTTCATCTTTATTTTTTAGAAATGTTAATAATACATCATATGATGTTGCGCAGTATCAAATCACGAATATTAATACAAATGTTAAATTATGGGACATTACACACCCTAAAAATGTAATAAGTATTCCTTTTACATTAAACAACAACACACTTATATTTAATGATTCTTTAGATATTTTGCGTGAGTATGTAGTTTTTGACAATCAGTCATATCTTAATCCTAAAATTGTAGGTAAAATAAACAATCAAAATTTACATGGTATTAGTTCAAATACTGAATATATTATTGTTGCACATCCAGATTTTTTAACACCTGCAAATCGCTTAGCGCAATTACATGAAAATAAAAACAATTTAAATTCTATTGTTGTTACTCCTCAACAGATTTATAATGAATTTTCATCTGGATCAAAAGATATTGCAGCTATCAGAGATTTTTTAAGAATGCAATATAACAAGCAAGGTTCTTTATTAAAGTATGTGCTGTTATTTGGAGATGGTTCATATGATCCTAAAAATCGTATAAGCAATAATACAAACTATATTCCCACATATCAATCTGTAAATTCTAATGAACCTATATATTCATATGTTACAGATGATTTTTTTGTATTATTTGATGATCACGAAGGTCTTTTTAATAATGATTTGATTGATATTGGAATCGGCCGATTTCCTACTTCAACTTTATCGCAAGCAAATAATATAGTAGATAAAATTGAGAATTACCTAAGTATAAGCTCATTAGGTGATTGGAGAAATAAAATTTTGTTTGTAGCTGATGATGGTGACCTAAATGATGCTAATCAGCATATGGCAGATGCTGATAGCTTAGCAAATATCATTAATGATAACCATTTAAATATTAATATTCAAAAGATCTATTTGGATGATTATGAGCAAGAATCAAGTCCAGGAGGTCCAAGAAGTCCTCAAACAAAAAACGCGATAACAAATAGTGTAAATGATGGAGCATTGATAGTAAATTATACAGGACATGGGAGTATATTGGGATGGGCTCAGGAAAGAATACTAGAGCTAGATCAAATAAATTCATTTGATAATTTTGACAACCTATCATTGTTTATGACAGCAACATGTAAGTTTTCTTATTTTGACGATCCAAAAGAGACCTCAGCTGGAGAATTACTATTGCTTAACGATAAAGGAGGTGCTATCGGTTTGTTAACTACAACACGGCTTGTTTATTCAGATCCCAATTATAATTTAAATAAGAAATTTATAAATAATTTATTTGAAAAGGAAAATAATAAATTCTTAACTATTGGAGAAATTTTTAAAAATACTAAAAGACAAAGCGGTACAAGTCTAAATAATAGAAATTTTACTTTACTAGGTGATCCTGCATTAAAACTTGCTTATCCTTTTTATAATATAGAAACATTAGATTATCCTGATACACTTAAGGCGTTATCTGAAGTAACTATTTCTGGAAAAATAGTTGATGATCAAGGGTTTTTGGTTGATAATTTTAACGGCCTTATATATCCAACAATTTTTGATAAAGAAATTGTTAAAACAACATTAGGTCAAGAATCTTGTATTCCAATGCCTTACAGAGATCAAAATAATATTATTTATAAAGGAGAGGCCTCTGTTGAAAACGGTTATTTTACATTTACTTTTGTTACACCAAAAGATATATCTTATAATTACGGCTCTGGAAAGATTAGTTACTACGCTTTTGATAATGCTCAAAATATAGATGCCGCTGGTTCTAATAGTGAGTTTTTGATTGGTGGAATTTCAGAAAATATTAACTATGATTATGAAGGTCCAGAAATAAGTTTGTTTATGAACTCTAGACAATTTGTTGACGGAGGAATAACAGATAAAAATCCCACCTTAATTGCAGATATTTTTGATCAAAGCGGAATAAATACAGTTGGTTTAGGTATTGGTCACGATATAACGGCTATTTTAGATGGTGATACTGAAAATCCATATATTATAAATAGTTACTATAAATCAAATAAGGATAATTATCAGCAGGGAGTAGTAAGCTTTCCTTTGCAAAATTTATCTGAAGGAGTACATACAATTGATTTTAAAATATGGGATGTTTTTAATAATTCATCAACAGCTTCTATTAATTTTGAAGTAACTGATAGAGATGATTTTTTATTGTCGGAATTTGAAAATTATCCAAATCCTTTTAGAAATAATACTTCTTTTTATTTTAGACATAATCAAAGCGGCTTAGCTATTGAATATACAATTAATGTGTATTCAATCACTGGTAATTTAGTTAAAAGTATAGCTGGTTCTTATATAGATAATGGATTTAGATCTGGTCCAATTAATTGGGATGGAACAGATAATAATGGACGAAAAATACAAAGCGGAATATATTTAGCTCGTATTGAAGCAAATATAGACGGAAATAAATTCGCATCTAAATCAATAAGAATTATAATAACACCTTAAATTATTCGTTAACCTAGAGATGAATAAAAAAGAAGTATATTTGTAAATTCAATTTATAGAAAAACATGAATAAAATCATTAGTCTATTTTTTATAGTATTTTTTATTTTCAGCACTATTAATGCTCAAGAAGATAAAACACCAAGAACTATCACCACTTCAGTTCCTTTTCTTTTAATCGGTCCCGATGCTAGGGCTGGAGCTATGGGAGATGCTGGAGTTGCAACAAGTCCAGATGCTAATTCTATGCACTGGAATGCTGCAAAATTTGCATTTGCTGAAAAGGATTTAGGAGCATCATTTTCATTTGTACCTTGGTTAAGATCACTTGTTCCGGATATTAATTTAAGTTATATTACCGGATATGCTAAATTAAGTGATAATCAAGCTGTTGGTTTTGAATTAGGATATTTTTCATTAGGTGAAATTACTTTTATAGATGAAAATAAAAATGAATTAGGTCAATATAAACCCAATGAATATTTGCTGAGTGGCGCTTATTCTAGAAAATTATCTGATTATTTCTCTCTATCTATAACAGGAAAATATATTTATTCAAATTTAACCGGAAATCAATATGTCCAAAACGTGCCAACAAAACCGGGAACATCAATTGCGGCTGACTTAGCAGGATATTACTTTCTACCTATTAGGATTATGCAAAAAGATTTAGATTATTCATTTGGATTTAATATATCTAATATGGGTAACAAGATATCATACACAAATGAATTAAATAGTGATTTTATACCTATTAATTTAAGATTAGGTTCTGCAGTTGGAACCGATATTGATGATTTTAATAAGATTATGATTACTGTTGATGTGAATAAGTTATTAGTCCCAACTCCACCTGTTTACGATCCGCAAACTAATGAGATAATTTCTGGAAAGCCAGACGATGTTCCGGTTGTAGAAGGTATGTTTCAGTCATTTAATGATGCGCCAGGAGGGTTTTCTGAGGAAATGAGAGAAATAAATTATTCTCTAGGAACTGAGTATTGGTATGACAATCAGTTTGCAATCAGAGGAGGGTATTTTCATGAGCATGACACAAAAGGAGCAAGAAAATTTTTCACATTTGGTGCAGGCGTAAAATATACCATGTATACTCTCGATTTTTCATATTTAATAGATGCTAAAACAACAGTCGGTGTTCCAAATCCATTAGCAAATACAATGAGATTCTCTATGATCTTTGATTTTGGAGCTATTGAAAATAATTCTGAATAATATGAGCTTAAGAATTGGTTTTGGATTTGATGTGCATCAGTTAAAAAAAGGATTACCTTTTTGGATTGGAGGTATTAATATCCCTCATGACAAGGGAGGTTTAGGTCATTCCGATGCCGATGTATTAATTCACGCAATTTGTGACGCTTTACTTGGATCATTAAATTTAGGAGATATTGGTACAAATTTTCCAGATACAATGAGCGAATATAAAGACATAGATAGTAAAATTTTATTAAAAAAAGTATATTCTTTAATAGAGAAAAATAACTATAGTATTGGTAATATTGATTGCACAATATGTCTTCAGGAGCCTAAAATTAGTCCATACATACCCGAAATGAAAAAAGCTATTCTAACTTGCATTAATCTAAATGAAAATGCGCTTTCAATAAAAGCAACAACAACAGAAAAGCTTGGTTATGTCGGAAATAAAGAAGGTGTTTCAGCTTATGCTGTAGCTTTAGTTGAGAGGATTAAATAAATTTTAGTTTTTAGCTAAATATGCTGCAACCGATTCATGATTTTCTTTCATTGCTTCTTGTCCTTCACTCCAATTTGCTGGACAAACTTCTCCATTTTTTTCAAAATGCTGTAAAGCATCTACCATTCTTAGAGCCTCATCAATATTTCTTCCAAGAGGAAAGTTATTTACTATTTGATGTTGAACTACACCTTCCTTATCAATAAGAAATAATCCTCTGAAAGCAATCATAGGTCCTGTAGCACAAAGTTGTTCATTTTCATCAAGTTCATAATCACCACAAAGTACACCATAATTTGTGCTGATAGTTTTTTGAGTATCAGCAACTAGTGGATATGTTATTCCTTTAATTCCTCCTTGATCTTTTTCCATTTGCAACCAGCCCCAATGTGATTGTTCTGTGTCAGTTGAACAAGCAACCACTTCAACATTTCTTTTTTTAAATTCATCAAGTTTATCTTGAAATGCAAATAATTCTGTAGGACATACAAAAGTAAAATCTTTAGGATAGAAAAAGAAGATGACCGATTTTTTACCAATAAACTGGTCTAATGAAAAATTTTCAACAAAATCTTCACCATTAAGTACAGCTTGCGCTGTAAATGATGGGGCTTTTTTTCCAACTAATACTGACATATCTATTTATTTATAATTTATAATATCGCAAAATTAAAACAAAATTTTAATCAGAGAGATATATATTTATTTTTTCGCTATAAATATTAATCTATCTGAATCTTTCGACGAATAATCATCTAATTTGTAATTACCAAACTCTTTTAAAATAGTAAATCCATTTTCTTTTAATAGTGTAGATAACAGAGAATGATCTAGCAGCCTTACACTCTCTTTAAAATGATATTTATTTCCTTTGTCTAAAACCAAAATATTTTTGACGATCCGATTCTTTAATATTTCTCTGTTGATTTTAAAAGTAATGCCGTTAATTATTTTACATTCTTCTTTAACAATATTCCTAATCACCTTATTTACATTCATAAAGTCAATAACTAATATACCATGATTTTTTAAATTTTGGTTCATTGCAACAATTGTATTTTTATCATCACTTTCATTTTTAAAATAACCAAATGATGTAAATAAGTTTAGTGCTAAATCAAATCCCTTTTCCTTAAATGTTTTCCTCATATCATGCACTGCAAACTTTAAATCTTCTTTTGATAAGGATTTAGCATGGTTAATACTTTTTTTGGAAAGATCGATGCCTACAACTTTATGCCCTAAGGAGTTGAGATATTTAGCATGTCTTCCCTTACCGCATGCAATATCAATAATATTTATAGCGTCTTTGATTTGTAAAAAATTTATAATATTATCTATAAATAATTTTGCTTCATTCTCATCTCTGTTATTATAAAGAGTATGATAGTATTTTGAGTCAAACCAATTTTCAAACCAATGCATCATTAAGATTAATTTATAGTATCTTTTCTTTGTTTAATTACATGATTCAAAATTACCCCTGCTGCTACTGAAACATTTAGAGATTTGATTTTTCCTACCATAGGAATTTTTACTTTTTCATCACTTGCATGTATTAATTCTTTTGATATGCCATCTTCTTCTGATCCTAATATAATTGCTGTAGGATTGCAATAATTTGCATCATAAATTGTTTTGTTTGCTTTTTCAGTGCATGAAATAATTTGAATTCCACAATTTTTAATAAAATCTATTGCGTTTTGAAGATTCCAAGTGCGACATACTTTGATGTTAAGCAATGCCCCTGCAGAAGTTTTTATTGCATCAGCATTTATAGATGCAAAATTTTTCTCAGGAATTAAAATAACATCAGCCCCTAAACATTCAGCCGTTCTTGCAATGGCTCCAAAATTTCTAACATCCGTTATTCTATCCAAAATAAGTATCAATGGATTTTTTCCAGTTTCATATAACAGGGGTATAACATTTTCAATGTTGAAAAAATCAACAGGAGACAAAAACGCTACCACGCCTTGATGATTTTTTTTTGTTATGCGATTGATTTTTTCTAATGGAACATGTTTGTAATTTATCCTGCGCAATCGAATTAATTTCCAAAGTTCAGAAAAAAGCTCATTATGTAGACCTTTTTGAATAAAAATTTTGTCAATTGTTTTGTTTGAATCAATCGCTTCAATTATAGGTCTTATGCCAAATATAAAGTTATCTTTTTTAATCATTTATTTGTGGGCTTTCTAAGTTCTCTTCCGTGAAATCTATTGTAAGATTTCCTTTTGATATTTTGACTACATCTTTATCAATTTTATTAAATTCTTTAGATGATTTATTGTAATGATTAACAACTGTTCTTATTGTTTTTCCTAAGCTGTAATGAACTTCTTTATACCTATTAAGATGATTAGTTAGTTTTGCAAGATTTTTTTGAATATCCTCAATAGATCTTTCTACTTTTAGATTGTGTAATGCTTTAACTGTAATTTGAAGCATAGGAAATAAACTCATAGGTGATACAATCATTACTTTTTTAGTGTAGGCATACGAAACCAAATCTTTTGAATTTATTTTTAATGTTCCCACCCTACTATTTAAAAGATCTTGGTACAAACCATCTGCTGGAATAAACATGTATGCATAATCGGTCGTTCCTTCTGAAGGAATTATATATTTCGCAGTCTCATCAATTCTTTTTTTAATATCTTCTTTGAATAATTTTTCTAAACTTTCAATCTCATTTTTATCATT
>MDTD01108096.1_pt1 | contig 12892 bp, 9 predicted proteins | sample 811221 | NCBI WGS metagenome assembly MDTD01 (sample SAMN05326646, study PRJNA326480) | marine metagenome | isolation source: seawater | place: Pacific Ocean: South West | collected 2011 | reverse complement strand
TGCTGGATGTAACTTTCTTCAAATCTCAAACGGAATTAGCAATAAATCAATCGTAAGAAACATGCAAACTCTTGTTGAACAGAAGTTTAATATTGCTTTTGTTGGAAGTTTTGACAAAAGATTAGGTAAATTTATGAAAGGGCAGGATTATGCTTTAAAAGTTTTTAGAAAAGTAAATAAAGATAATATTATCCTAAATTTTTTTGGGGATGGGGAAAGTATGGATAGGCTCATTCAATACGCAAAATTAAAAAATATACAAAATGTTAAGTTTCATGGGCAGGTTGCAGAACTAAATAAAGAAATTTCAAAGTGTAATTTTTTTCTTTCTTGTTCAGAGTTTGAGGGTTTACCGATATCTGTTATTGAAGCTAGTTTTTCAGGGCTTATTAAAATATTGCCCAATAATGAAGAGTTTAAAGCGTTCAAGTCGAAATCTACTATTTTTTACAACAGAGAAAATCCTTATGAGCTCCTTGAGATATTAAACAATCTTGATCAAATATTTAGCAACTTAAATAACCAGGCTGTTATTGATATAGAATATTTTCAAGGAAAATTTAATATACAGCATACGGCTCAAAGGTATAAAGAGAGTTATAGTTAAATGAGAAAGTTAAAAAAATTATCTTTTAAGTTGTTTAAACTTTTGTTGTATCCAATCTTTTTAGTTCATCATCCTATTTATATGTTTTTTTATAACAATTTATTATTTTTTGTAGGCGTTAAATTCACGGGCAAACCAAAATATATTGGTTACCATGTTGTTTTTGATGATTTTTCAAAGATTACACTTGGAGATAAAATTGTAATTTCAGATCATTGTCACTTACTTACCCACGATTTTTCTATTACTACCGGGCTAATTTCCATAGGTAAAGAACCAGATGAAGATATTCCAATCAATAGAGAAATAAATATAAAAGACAATGTATTTATTGGAAAAAAAAGCATAATCATGCCTGGCTGCACTATATCAGAGAATGTAATTATTGGTGCAGGATCGGTAATAAGAGGAAAAATTGAAGCTGATTCAATAGTTATTGGCAATCCAGCAAAAAAAGTTAAATCTTTAAAAGATTACGCACATAATTATTTATCTGGCACAACTGATGAATAAGCTAATTAATATGTCTAACCTTCAAAAGGGTGGGGCTATTGCTGTTGCCGTATCTTTCTGCGTTTATTTGAATAATTCACCCAAAAAGAATGTTTATGTTCTTGTGTCAAAAAAAATACTAGAAGAAGTAAAAAAAAATAATCTAAAAATTCCTAATCTTATTGAGCATGACTATACATGGAAAAGCTTTATTTTTTTAAATAGATTGGTGAAAGAAAAAAAAATAAATTCAGTTTTTACTTTATTTGGTCCAATCTTATGGAGACCAAATATTAAACATATAGTTGGTTTTGCTTTGCCGTGGTTAATTTATGACTCCAAAGGGGTTCGAAAGATATCTTCACCATTTTTCTATCTTAGAAAAAAAATTGAATCCTATATAAAATCGATTATTTATAAGATCACTACTGATAAATATGTCGTTGAATCTGCTGATGTTAAATTAAATCTCTCAAAGAAATTAAAAATTATTGATGATAATATTTTTGTAGTAGAGAATTCATTTAATCAATTTTTTGAGGACGTTTCTTATAAAATAGCAAAAAAAAAGAACCCATCTATAACACGAATACTCTACATATCAGCATTTTATCCTCACAAGAACTTTATAACTTTATTGAAAGCTATTAACAGTTTAAATACTAAGCAAAATAACCTAGTTTATGAATTAGTTCTAACTATTCCAGATAATGATTTGAAAAAATTGAATAATTACTGCGATCCGAAATACATTGTGAATAAAGGATATGTTTCTCCAAGAGATGTACCAGCTTTATATAGAGACTGCGATATTGTTGTATCGCCTTCATTACTAGAATGTTTTAGTGCTTTGTATGCTGAAGCTATATTTATGAAAAAACCCCTAATTGTCTCTGATTTCTCTTTTTCGAGGGAAATTTGTAAAAATGCAGCTCTGTATTTTGATGCTTTGTCGCATCATGATCTCGAGGCACAAGTCTTAAAAATTGAAAGAGATGCAAGTTTGAGGGATAAATTATCTTATAATTGCACTCAAATATTAAAAGAATTTCCTTCATCCCATGATAGGGCGAGGAATTATCTAAAAATACTTGATGAAAATTAATACATTAAATAGAAATTATCTAATTTTCTTATTTTCATTTGTATTTCTTAATATTGGGACAATGTTCTTTAGATTTGATCTTTTTCCTTCAATAACTCTTTATTTAATAATATTGTCCTGTGTTTTTTTGTTCTCACAACTACGGGTTGAGAAGAGCTTTCAGACTATATTCCTTTGGAGTTATATATTTTTATTTTTTCTTTTCATTTTTGGTTTTGTAGGTAGTCAGACTTTTTCTTACGAATTAGTTCAATTGTTCACTAAATTGCTTGTCGCTATGATTTTAATGCCAATGCTGGTTATTCTCTTAATCGATAAGATAGGTTTTCAGGAATTTTTAAATTTATTTTTTTCATTAATTGCAATTTCTTTTTTTGTAATTTTGGTGCAGTTTTTAGAGTCTGATTTTTTGCTACCAATGTATATGGTAGACACATATGATCAAACAGGGGGGAGGCATCCCTCAGTATTTGTAAATCCGAATATTATGGGATCAATTTATCTTCTAGGTTTTATTCTGATTAATATTTGGAAAACTAACCCTAACAAAAGACTAATATTTCAGGTAATTCTTATTAGTGGCATATTAATTAGCCAATCTAGGACGGTTTTTATCAATTTAATTTTCTTTTTGGTTAGTTATAATTTCTTTTCAAAAAAATCTGAAGCTTTCTCAAAAAATGGATTTTTCTCTTTAATTTTGGCAATTGGGCTTGTGATATTTTTTATATCTATTGGAAGTGCCGAAAGAATAATTACCTACTCTGAACAGTTATTGTACGACAAGCGAATCATATTTTGGACGTCAACATGGAGCTCTATAAAGGATACCCTATTATTTGGTTTGGGGCATTTATCAGCAGAGCGGATTGTGCCATGGGGCAATGGAGTTGGGCCACATAATACATTTTTATGGATAATTTGTAATTCAGGAATATTCCCAATGCTCATCTTTACAAGTTTTATACTCTTCTTATTCATAAAAGCAATAAGAAAAAACTTAATTTCTATCAATTTAATTTTTTCATACTTCTTAATTTTAATGACTAATCATGACGTGCTTAGGTCACCTCTTGTATCTATAATCTTTACTATTGGAATATATTACTTATTTTCAAAAAAAGTTAACGTAAAATATAAACAATCTTTATGAAGCAAGTTTTGCAAAACCTATCAAATGGCACTACTGATGTAGTTGATGTTCCATGCCCCGCAAAAAAAGATGGCTATGCCTTAATAACTACTTCCAAGACTTTAGTTTCTATTGGAACTGAAAGAATGCTTGTCGATTTTGGTAAGGCAAATTTAATTGATAAAGTAAAAATGCAGCCAGACAAAGTAAAAATGGTTGTTGATAAAGTAAAAAACGATGGTTTTGAATCTGCATATGAGGCGGTTAGGTCTAAACTTGATGAACCAATAAAGCTTGGTTATTGCAATGTTGGTAAAATATTAGATGGTTCAAGCATAAATCTCAAAGATGGAACAAGAGTTGTATCAAATGGCCCTCATGCCGAAGTAGTTAGGGTACCAAAGAATCTAATTGCAGAAATTCCAGAAAATGTGGATGACGAAACTGCAGCATTTACGGTGGTTGGTGCAATAGCACTGCAAGGTATAAGACTTCTAAATCCGACAATTGGAGAGACCGTTTGTGTTGTTGGTCTTGGTTTAATTGGCTTATTAACGGTGCAGATATTAAAAGCAGCTGGTTGTAAGGTTATTGGAATTGATACTGACCCAGATAGATGCAAGCTAGCAAAAAATTTTGGAGCAGTAATTGTTAATGTCTCAAAGGGAGAAGATCCTGTTAGTGTTGCTATGTCTGAATCAAATTTTCAAGGTGTCGATGGTGTAATCATTACTGCTAGCTCAAAAAGTCATGACATTGTTCATCAAGCAGCACTTATGTCAAGGAAAAAAGGAAGAATAATATTAGTTGGTGTTATAGGTTTAAATTTAAGAAGAGAAGATTTCTATGAAAAAGAGCTAACGTTCCAAGTTTCCTGTTCATATGGTCCCGGCAGATATGATGATAATTACGAATTAAAAGGTAATGACTATCCTTATGCTTACGTCCGTTGGACAGAACAAAGAAACTTTGAAGCAGTTTTAGAATTAATGTCTACAGGAAAAATAAATACAAAATCACTAGTAACCCATCAATATTCTTTTGATAAGGTAAAAGACGCTTATGAGTCAATCAATGATAACAGAGCGTTGGGCATTTTATTGAACTTTAATCCTGATGAAGAATCTATTGTTCAGCAAAAAACAACTATTAGCATAGACAATAATCATAAAACCAGTGAGGGCAGTATTTCTTTTATTGGTGGCGGTAATTATGCTTCTAGAGTACTAATACCAGCTTTTGTTAAGAGCAATGCAAAGCTAGTTACACTAGTAACAGACACAGGGGTTAGTGCAGCAACAGTTGGAAAAAAATTCAATTTTCTCAATGCTTCAACAAATATTAATGATGCATTCACCGATACAGATGCAGTGATTATTGCAACACAGCACTCAAAACACGCCGAACAAATAATCGCAGCTCTTGAGAAAAAGAAACATGTTTTTGTTGAGAAACCTTTAGCACTTTCACATGAGGATATAGATAAGATTGAACAAGCACAAAAAATCTCAAAAACAATTGTGATGGTTGGTTTTAATAGAAGATTTTCGCCACATGTTCAAAAAATGAAAAGTTTGATAGAAAAAACTAATGAACCTAAGACTTTTATTATGACTATGAATGCTGGAAAGATAGATCCAAGCCACTGGATTCAAGATATAAGCACTGGTGGTGGAAGAATTGCCGGTGAAGCATGTCATTATATTGATTTAATGAGATATTTAGCTGACTCAAAAATCAAAGGGTTCAATACAGCAACAATGGGAAAGAATAATAATCATGAAATAACGGAAGATAAATCAATTATTAACCTTGAATTTGAAAATGGTTCAATTGGATCAATAAACTATTTTGCAAATGGTGGCAAAAGTTTTCCTAAGGAAAGAATCGAAGTTTTTTGCAATGATGCTGTTTTGCAAATTGATAATTTTAGATCATTAAAAAGTTATGGGTGGCCAGGTTTTCGAAAAATGAGTGCTTGGAAACAAGATAAAGGACAAAATAATTGTGTAAAACAATTTATGCATGTCTTAAAAAATAATGGTATTTCCCCGATACCGCAACAAGAAATATTTGAAGTTGCACGTATAACATTAGATATTGTCGAACATATTCGTTCTCAAAATGAATAGTCATGAAATTAGTCTACGACTTTTTTAAAAAATTTTTACTTTACTTCCATACAATCAGATTCCTAAAACTACAGCAAATATATTATCGTTTACGCAATTTGGTATTTAAGGGAAAGGTGGTCGATAACTTTTCTGGAAATATCCCTACCAGAGAAAGTTCTTGGCAAAATATTTATTTATATGAAGAGAAAATTAATACTAAATTCGAAGCTTCATTTCTGAATGTAAAGAAATTATTAGAATTTCCAAATGATTGGAATGATGAATCTAGAGGAAAATTATGGTTGTATAACCTGCATTATTTTGAAGATCTTTTATCACATAATGCCATTGATAAAGAAAAATTTCACATTAAATTATTCGATTTATGGATCGAGCATAACGATGTTGGCCATGGAAATGGTTGGGAACCATATACGATATCTATTAGGATTAACAATTTTCTAAAAGCCTGGCTTAATGGATTGAATCTTGATCAAAAGCATTTTAAAAGCTTACATGATCAAGCTAGTTATTTATCCACGTGTCTTGAAAAACACTTATTAGCTAATCATTACTTTGCAAATTTAAAAGCACTTTTATTTGCGGGAGTAATTTTTGAAAATCAGAAGTGGATAAGAATTGCATATGAAGGATTAAATAAAGAAATTGATGAGCAAATTTTAAATGATGGAACTCATTTCGAGCTTTCCCCAATGTATCACACAATTTTTTTAACCGACTTGCTTGATATCATTAATTTATCTAAATATAAGCCAAAATATTTCGAAGAAAATTTTATAGAAAAAATAAAACAAAATATAAAAAAAATGTTTTCTTGTTTAAATTCTTTGGTGCATGCTGATAATGGCTTGAGCTATTTTAATGATTCTGTAGATGGGATTGCTCCATCAAAATTTAAATTAACTGAATATGCAAAAAAACTTAGTCTTGAAATTGATGATTTAAATCAAAGAAATCTCCTTTGCCTTGAAGATAGTGGTTTTATAATCGCTCAAACAAAGTCTAATAAAATTATTTTTAATGCCACAAATATCAGTCCTGATTATAATCCTGGTCATGCACATGCTGACAGCTTATCCTTCGAAATGAGTATCGGAAATGAAAGAGTATTTGTAAATAAAGGAATTTCAAGGTACGGAGATTCATCTAAGAGAATTGAAGAGAGAGCAACTAGGTCTCATAATACTGTCTGCGTTGATGAAGTAGATTCGTCTCAAGTATGGTCAGGATTCAGAGTTGCTAAACGTGCAACAATAAAGAAAAGAGACTGTAAGATTTTGCAAAAAGGTAAAATTATTATGTCAGCGGAACATGATGGTTTTAAAAAAATTTTTAATGGGCCAATCCATAAAAGGGATCTAATACTCACAGATTATTGTTTAACTATTAAAGATTTCTTAATTGGCGACTTTAAAACAGCTAAAGCATATCTCTATATTCACCCAGATTTAGAAGTAGATTTAAATAACAATAAATTAGCAATTATGGGCAAAAGTTTTGAAATGGTTTCAGATTTGAGGAATGTTGATGCAAGAATTATAGAAAGTTATTGGAATAAAAGTTTTGGATTATCATGCTCAAATGAATGTCTTGTAATGAATATTGCAAACAAAAACAACGAAATTATATTTAAATGGAAAACAAAATAAAATGTGTATTCTTTTTTTGACAGATAATTTTCCTCCTGAGGTTAATGCGCCAGCGACAAGAACCTTCGAGCATGCTAAAGAATGGGTAAAAATGGGCCATGAAGTTACAGTAATAACATCTGCTCCAAATTTTCCGTTTGGGAGAGTGTTTAGTGGTTTTAAAAATAGCTGGATTGATAAAAGAAAAGAAGAGGGAATTGAAGTTTGGAGAGTTAAAACATATATTGCAGCAAATGAGGGTGTTATAAAGAGAACAATTGACTATCTTTCATTTATGATAAGTAGCTTTATATTTGGTTTAGGAAAAAAAGACATAGATGTAATAATCGGAACTTCACCACAATTTTTTACTGTTCTTTCTGCATGGGCTTTATCAAAAATAAAAAAAGTGCCCTTTATTTTTGAGCTAAGAGATCTATGGCCAGAGTCTATTGCTGCTCTGGGGGCGGTAAAAAATAAGTGGTTATTGAGTTTTTTAGAAAAAATTGAACTTTTTCTTTACAAAGAATCCAGCTTAATTATCACAGTGACACAAAGTTTTAAAAATAATTTAATAGAAAGAGGTATAAAGAGCAATAAGATAAAAGTTATTCCTAATGGAGCAGACACATCAAAGTTATTTCCGGGAAAAAGGCATGATACAGAATTATCTTCAGAATTTAATATTAAAAATGAATTCATAGCTGGATATATTGGTACTCATGGAATGGCTCATGGTATTGATTCAATTGTTGAAGCAGCAGTTTATTTACAAAAATATCCTGAAATTAGAATTCTTCTAGCTGGTAGTGGTTCAGAAAGAGAGCGGATTGAGTATGAAATTAAGAATAAGCAAATTAAGAACATTATTCTTATCCCTCAGCAGCCCAAAGAGAAAATTAGAGAATTATGGAGTTTATGCGATATATCTATTATCCATCTAAAAAACCTACCAATATTTAAAACTGTAATTCCCTCAAAAATTTTTGAATCTATTGCAATGGAGATACCATTGGTTATTTCCATTCCTAGGGGAGAAGCAACGCAAATTGTTCTTGAAAACAAAATAGGTATAGTCGTTGAGCCAGAAAACTCTGAGGAGCTTGCTAATGCTATTATAAAGATGAAAAAAGATAATGATATGAGATTGCTATATTCAAAGAATTGTAGAGAAAGTATTAAAAAATATAACCGGGAAGAGCTAGCTAAAAACTATATCAAATATATTTCGACAATAGTTGAATGATTTTGTGTACAAAAGTTTAAGAGTAACTTATTTATATCTAACCTTTAAAATCACATACTCAACAAATCTTTCTGCCTTCTAGATTATTATTTAAGCAGGTCAGTATTTGTGTATTTAAAATACGTGTTTAAATAGCTTATAATTGCAATTATACAATCCATAATTATTAATTAAAAAAAGGAAACCCATGGATATCAATACATTTTTAAATAGTGGTGCAGAAGCTTTAGCAACAGGAGGAACAATATCATTTGGTGCAATTCTTCTTGCGTTAAGTGTATCCCTTGTGTGTGGGATATTTATTTCATTTATATATAGAACACAATATCAAGGCGTGCTATTTCATCAAACTCACGCCACGGCAATAGTGCTAATTACACTTGTCACAACTATGGTAATTATGGTGATAAGTGGTAATTTGGTTTTATCACTAGGAATGGTTGGTGCTCTTTCAATAGTTCGATTTAGAGGAGCAATAAAAGAACCACTAGATATTGTTTATTTATTTTGGGCAGTTGGAGTAGGCATTGCAAATGGAGTTGCTTATTTTTCTGTATCAATTGTTTCTTGCATATTTATTGGAATAGTTCTTGTTTTCTTGAAAAGAAATGTCATAGATATGCAATCAAAATTATTAGTTTTAAATTGTGAATCATCTAATACTGAGGATATTATAGATCAACTAAATTCATTATCTGACCAAGTAAACATGAGAAGCAGATCTGATGATGGTCAACAGTCTGAGCTGGTATTTGAGCTTATTTCCAAAGATCATAATTCTTCATTAGAAGAGCTAAAAAAATTAGATGGTGTCAGAAAAATAAGGTTATTGAACTACTCTGCTAATAATTAAAGCATAAAAGCATGAAGATAAAGATATCTTTTATCCTTTTCTTTTTAATAATTATTCTTTTATATATTTTCATAAATTATTCTTTGCAGAATAAGAACATATATACAGCCTACGAAAAGTTAGAAGATAAATACTCCTTTCTTCCAAGTTTTGTCACAATTGATAAAGCATTCAATGAAATTAATATTTCAAAAGCGATCATAAGAAGAGGCAATGTTGATGACAATGATTCAATAAATATTTTTCTTTCATATAACGACCTTACTTCTTTTAGGGATTATTATTATGACTCAATCAATAGTGAGCCATTCTTTAGAGATGAGGGCAATGAATGGAGAAAAGCTAAAGTTAGCTTTTCCAATAGTAATAAGATGAAAGCAAAAATTAAGCTTCATGGAACATCTCAAGCCCCCCTTATAAATTCAAAAGGTTTTATTAATTCTTGGATTCTTAATGCAAAAAAATCTTTAATGGAAGTTAATGACTACTCCAAAAGCTACATTGATATAACTAAAGGTGGGTATGCTTTTAAAATTAAATTAAGTGATGATAAAGTTTTTGAAGGTAAATCAAGAATCAATTTGCTATCCCCGCATGATGATTGGACAGTTACTGCAAATGCACTAAATAAATATATATCATCTCTGAACATCATCACTACTTATGGTAATTTTTATAATTTATTTGTAAATGGTAGTGATGTAGGCCTTTATCTGGGGATAGAAAATATTTCAAAAAATCTTTTAGAAAGAAATTTTAAAATTACTAATTATGGAATTCTAAAAAATTATGATGATTGGGATAAAGCTTGGGGAGTAAGTCACACATCTCCAACAATGTATACAGGATATGACATGGAGCTTTCCGGGGAACCGTTGACCCAAAAAATAGCACTCTTTCAGTTAAAGAGACTTTTTGATGCTTTGGATGAAAACAATTTTGAAAATATTAAAGCTCTGACTGATATAGAGTACTTGGCAAGATTATATGCTACAACAATATTAGTAGGAGATTTTCATCCACTAACTGGAGATAATACAAGATATATTTATGACTTTTCTACCGGGACATTTAAAGTTGCATTTAGGCTTGAAGGTTCACCCAAAAGAGTAAGTTATATTGAAAAAGATGAAAATCTTGAATTATCATTTGAGGAATACGGGCCACATATTTTGTTTAGCAAACTATCAACTCAAAACTGGTTTATTGATTTAGTTCTAAAGAATTTAATGAAACTTGATGCTGATTCAAGCCATATTCTTAATATGATTTATCAAGAGCATGAAATTTACAAGACAGTCTCAAGCAAATCACGCTTTCCCTCTAATCATCATTCATACAAGTATTTTGATGAAGTTGAAATTATTAATTCAAACCTTAAGCTTATCAAGAAAATTATCAATGAAGGACTAACTTTCGAAATTGATAATAATCTTGAAACAAACAATTACGATATCAAATCAAATTATGCAAAAATATTTTTTAATATTGAAAAAGATGAAGCGGATAATTTTAATTTAAATATTCTTAATGATTCTTTATCGAATATTTCTATATCTTCAATTTCTAATTGTGATGGAGAAGAATTAAACTTTGAAAGTCCGATAATGCTTAAGCCTGCTAGGTATAATAAAAACACTGGAATTATTCTCGATGAGAAAAATAATAAGTTTACTATCCCTTCTTCTTTTAGTTGTATAAATAACGCTAAAGCTATCAACAAAACAACTAATAAGCCAATTTTAGATAAAGATATATATTTTAATTATTCAGAATCTTTTGAGCTGATTGAGAAGAGTGGTCTAAGTCAGTTTGGGTCTAACTTAAAAAAATCAACAAAACATGAAAACAGCCTAATTGAATATACTATTTTAAGTGGAACCTATGAAATAAATGAGAACGTTATTTTTCCTCAAGATGCAAAATTAATTATAAAGCCAGGAGTAAAGATACTTATAGCAGAATCAAAATCTATCCTAGTAAGGGGAGATTTTTCTGCGTTAGGAACACCTTCTAACCCGATAGTAATAAATAATAAAGATGAAAAACCTTATGGTACTTTTGCAGTTAAAGGCACAACACTTAATCCGAGTCAGGCGATATTAGAAAACGTAAGTTTACAAGGAGGCTCAGAAGCAATTATTGATGGAACATATTTTAGTGGGCAATTATCAATCCATATAGCTAATGTAATTATAAAAAAATCAGAGTTTCAAAATAGCTTTTCTGATGATGGTATTAATATAAAATTGGGAGATGTCGAGATTACTAATAATATATTTAGGAATAATTCTGCTGATCAGGTTGATTTAGATTTTGTTAAAGGAAATGTTTCAAATAATATTTTTATATACACTATTGATAATAAAGATGTTTCCACAGATGGCCTCGATGTAAGTGGGTCAATCTTAAATATTAATGAAAATAGTTTCATTAATATGACTGACAAGGGCTTAAGTATTGGGGAAAAATCTTTTGTAAATGTTTATAACAATGAGGTAAAAAATAATAATATTGGAATAGCTCTAAAAGATGGATCAAGCGCTTGCTTAGATCAAAATTCATTTTTTGAAAATATCGATGACATAGCACAATATATAAAAAAAAATATGTATAAGATGCCAAATTTATTTATTAATAGACAGCAATTAGGTGATGGAATAGAATTTTCAGGCACATGCGTGCTTGATGAATTTCTATCTAATCAAGTTCATAAAGCATTATGATTAATCAATTTAAAAGAGTTGAGTACAAATATTTTGTGCCGTCAAAATATGTATCAGATCTAAAATATTGCCTTTCAAAAATAATGTTAGAAGATAAAAATAATCATCTAGCAGAGGGCTATAAGATTACTAGCCTATATTTTGATACCCCTGACGATCAAGACTTTAACCAAAAGCTAAATGGAGTTATATATAGAGAAAAATACAGAATAAGAATTTATGATAAAACTCTCTCTTATGGAAAGTTTGAAATTAAAAGAAAGCGAAACCAAACAATAGAAAAATATTCTTTAGATTTAGATTATGATGAAATAGAAAAAATTATTTCGGGGGACTTTTCACCCTTAAACAAAGATTCAGAATATGCTTATGTTGCACACAGAATGCAATATCAAAAATACGCACCAAAAACAGTAGTTGAATATTATAGAAATGCATACTATCTGCCTCTGAATAATATAAGAGTCACAATAGATACAAATCTTTCTAATTATGGGTTCAAAGATGATTTTTTAGAAATTAATGAGTTGAAACCAAACAAAATTAAAAGATTAGAACATGATATTCTAGAGGTGAAATTTAATGGCTCTATTCCTAGATACATTATGAATGTATTATCCTCATTTCCAATTAGACAATCAGCAATTAGTAAGTATGCTTTGAGCAGAGTGGATAGCAATACAGAATCTAAAGGAGATAGTCCAGAGATACCTTTCTAAATAATCATTTAAAAAAATCATCCAGCCTAAAATTTTCACACACATGAGCAATTTTTTTCATAATTTCCTCATATCTTTGGCTATTTTGTTTAAAAGGATCCTCAACTGCGATGCTTGGAGCCTTAAAAGTGAACAGCTTAAATTTGTGCCTATATTGAGGAAATTTTTTATTTACTAACATCAAGACTTGATGATCAATGCAAAGAAGAACGTCAATTTTTTTAAGTTTGTCTTTATTAATTTTTTGGG
>MDTD01020767.1_pt1 | contig 12892 bp, 15 predicted proteins | sample 811221 | NCBI WGS metagenome assembly MDTD01 (sample SAMN05326646, study PRJNA326480) | marine metagenome | isolation source: seawater | place: Pacific Ocean: South West | collected 2011 | reverse complement strand
CGCGATCAGCAGCGCGTCGTTCTCCAGGAACAGCGCCTTCAGTCGCTGCGCCTCCGCCGGCAGGCCGGACGAAGACTCGATGTCGCCGTCATAAAGCGGCATCGGAAAGTCGCGGAGGTCGATCAGGGTAACCTCGGCGCCCACCTGTCTTGCGGCGTCCGCCGCGACCTTCACCAGCTTCTTGTTGAACGAACCAGCCCGCAGGCTGCCGGCGAACGCGAGGACGCGCGGCGTCGCGGTCATTCCCGCCCCGCCATCGCCGCGGGTGTCAATCCGGCGGAAGAATCATACATCAGACTTAGCTCCCCTAACGGATCGTCAATCGAGAGGACAGCATGAGCCCGCGCGCCAAATCCATCCTCATCGTGTTGGGGTTCGTGGCGGCGTTGGCCGGCGCGTCGTGGTTCGGCCTTCATGTCTGGACGACGATGGGCGATGTGTCCATCAGCGTCCACGGCTATATCGCGCTCGGGCTCGGGGTGCTGATCACGACGCTGCTGGGCGTCGGGTTGATGGCGCTGGTCTTTTACAGCGCCCGCAGAGGCCACGACAACACCTATGATTCTTGATAGAACGACGTCATTCGCAACACTCGTTCAAATTCTAAAAATAATTCGGTTGTAATCGGATTGGCCTCGGCCTATCTGTCTTTCGTCAGTACACGCAAGACCCGGCGTATTCCGCTTCGTCACGCCGACCTAGCTGCCATACTTCGCGGATCTCGGTTGCTGAATACCACGGCCACAAGCGGTGTCCGTGGCGCTAACACTTTGTGAGTAGGAACGATACATGACCAAAGGAACCGTGAAGTGGTTCGACTCCGTCAAGGGCTACGGCTTTATCACGCCCGAGGATGGCTCGAAGGACGCCTTCGTCCACATCTCGGCCGTCGAGCGTGCCGGCCTTTCGACGCTGAACGAGGGGCAGCAGGTTGAGTTCGAGCTGCAGCGCGGCAAGAACGGCAAGAGCGCCGCGGAGAATCTCAAGCTCGTTTGAGACCGCGCGCCTAGCGTTCAAGGGAAGGCCCGCTTCGGCGGGCCTTCTTTTTTGTGCTCCCCCAGAAAGACGATCAGGCGGCTTCGCGCTCGATCCAGCCGCCACCCAGGACCCGCGATCCGTCGTAGAATACGCAGGCCTGCCCCGGCGCCACCGCCCGCTGCGGCATTTCCAGCCTGACCTCCGCCCGTCCATCGGCAAGGCCCGTCACTCGCGCCGGCGCGCCGCCATGCATGGACCGGAGCTTCACCGTCACAGCGACCTCTGCCTCGCCCAACGGACGCTCGCCGAGCCAGTTCACCTCGGAGACGGTAAGACGATCGCTCCCCAGCGCGCTCGCGGGACCGACGACGACACGGTTGGACTCGGGCTCGATGCGGACGACGTAAAGCGGCTCCGGTCCGGCGATGCCGATGCCCTTCCGCTGACCGACCGTGAAATTGACGATGCCGTCATGGCGGCCGAGTACGTGCCCTTCCCGATCGACGATCTCTCCCGGCCGGACGGCATCGGGACGCATCCGGGCGACGGTCGCCGCGTAGTCTCCGCCGGGAACGAAGCAGATGTCCTGGCTGTCCGGCTTGTCGGCGACCAGCAGGCCGAAGCGGCCGGCCTGGGCACGGGTCTCGTCCTTGGCCAATCCGCCCAGGGGAAAGCGCAGGAGAGCGAGTTGCTCGCGGGTGGTCGCGAACAGGAAATAGCTCTGGTCCCGCGCCGGATCGGCACCGCGATGGAGCTCCGGCCCCGCCGCCCCGGCCTCGCGGCGGACATAGTGGCCGGTCGCCAGCGCATCGGCACCGAGATCACGGGCGAGCCCCAGCATGTCGCGGAACTTGACCGTCTGGTTGCAGCGCACGCAGGGAATCGGGGTCGTGCCGGCGAGATACCCCTCGACGAAGTCGTCGATCACCGACTCGCGAAAACGATCCTCATAATCGAGGACGTAGTGGGGGATGCCCAGCGTCTCGGCGACACGGCGGGCATCGCGGACGTCGCGGCCGGCGCAGCACGCGCCAGGCTTGGCCGTCGCCTCACCGTTATCGTAGAGCTGCATAGTGACGCCGATCACCTCGAAACCCTGCTCGACCAGCAGGGCCGCGGTGACGGAGCTGTCGACCCCGCCCGACATCGCCACGACGACGCGGGTGTCGGCCGGGGCCTTGTCGATGCCAAGTGCGTTCATGGCGCGAATATAGTCAGCCGCCGGCCTCCGGCAAACCAGCGGCGTACCGGCCTGTCAGAGCAGCTTGACGGTGCAGCGGCCACCGACGCAGTCGACCCAGGCGACCGCGCCGTCGGAACAGGCAAAGGTGTAGTAATGCCCGCCGCCCGACGATTGACCTTCACCGGTATATTGCGGGCTTCCGCAGCCGGCAGCCGCCGCCGCGGCCTTGGCGTCGTCGACTTCGGCTGCGATCGCCCCGCCGCACCACGCGACGATCAGGGCAACGGCGAGGACGATCCGGTTCGTCACGACTTCCTCCCTTCCCCTACCGCAGCTGCCAGGCCCATGTCCCAGAACGCCACTTCGAGACGTGTGGCCTGGGTGAACACCCGTGCAAGCGACGCTTCCCGCCCGGCACCGCCTCGGCCGGCAGCCAGGACGTCGAGCTGACGGGCGGCGCCGGCAGCGATCTCCTGATATTCGTCCCCCGCATACATGTCGATCCAGCGCGCATAAGGGGTGCCGGCACGGGCGCCGCCGCTCAGCGCCCGGCCGATCTCGGCATAGCCGACCACGCAGGGCGCCAGGGCGACGTGAAGGTCGAGGGCATCGCCAGCCATACCCCGCTCCAGCACGAACCGGGTATAGGCGGTGGTCGCGAGATCCTCTTCGGTGGCGGTGACGTCCGCTTCCGACAAGCCCCAATCGGCGCAGTATTCCAGGTGCAGCGCCATCTCGGTGTCGATCAGCGCGCTCACCATCGCCGCCGCCTCCCGCATCTCCGAAAGCGTTTCGGCCTTGTAGGCGGCGAGCGCGTAGGCGCGGGCGAACTGGATCAGGAACAGATAGTCCTGAATCAGATAGTGCCGAAACGCGGCCGCTGGCAGCGAACCGTCACCGAGCCCCCGCACGAACGGATGATCGACATAGTCGGTCCATACCGGGCCCGCCGCGGTCTTCAGCCGTCCGAACAGGCCGCAGGCACGCGTCTCAGCCATCGCCGCCGGGCCCGTCGGGAGCATCCCCTCCATCCCCGTCACCGTCGGCGTCGTCTTGATCCTCGGCGGCGGCGCGGATGGCATCCTGCTCGGCAAGGACCTGCAGCGCACGGACGGTGAACTCGTCGCCCCATTCCGGGGTGAAATGGCCGACATGCTCGAAGACGAAGGGATCGGCCATGCTGGGGATGGCGTTCACCAGCTCCATCATCCGCCGCTGGCCGATGAGGGGATCGCGGGCACCGAACATCATCACGCCACTGCCCCGCCACGCCTCGCCGAGCCACGCCAAGGCCTCGCGCGACAGGGCGGCACCCGGCGCGTCGTCCGCCGCCGGAATCAGCGATGGAACGACCCGCAGCGCGGTCTTGTAGCGGGCGTCCGGGAAGGGCGCCCCATAGGCATTGCATTCGCCGAAATTGAGGATGCGGTTGGTCCGCGCCATCACCGCCCGCACGTTGAGGTCTTCATCTTCGGCGGAAATACGCTTCCAATCCCGATAACCCTCCGGCAACGGCCGCCCGGTGGCGAGCAGGGTCGACATCACGAACAGGCCAGAGAACCGCTCCGGCATCGCCGGCGGAACCGTGAGCCCCACCGTCCCGCCCCATTCGTGGACGGTGAGGGTGATGCGGTCGAGATCGAGCGCCTCGATCAGAGCCGTCACCGTGCCGCGATGGAAATCGAAGCTGTGGACTTCCGGATCGACAGGCTTGTCCGATCGTCCATAGCCGAATAAATCGGGCGCGACGACCCGGTGCCCCGCGGCCGTGATGATCGGGATCATCCGCCGCCAGAGATAGCTCCAGGTCGGATTGCCGTGCAGGCAGAGGAAGACCTTCTCGGCATCCACCGGCCCCTCGTCGAGATAATGGAGGCGGAGGCCCTCATACCCCGGCAAAGAGTCGAGGTAATGCGGCTGGAAGGCGTATCCGTGGAGGTTCTCGAACCGTTCGTCGGGGGTTCGCAGGGCTTCGATCATATCGCCCCGGCTCAACCCAGCATGACGTTGCGGGTCGCCACCGGAAGCTGCACGACCAGCCCGTCGAGCTCCTCGGTGATGATGATCTGGCAGCCGAGCCGCGACGTGTGGGAAAGGCCGAAGGCAAGGTCGAGCATGTCCTCCTCGTCCTCGCTCGGCTCGTCCAGCTTGTCGAAAAATTCCGGCGCGACGATCACGTGACAGGTGGAGCAGGCCAGAGAGCCCTCGCACGCCCCCTCGATGTCGATACCGTTGCGGTGGGCGATTTCGAGAACCGACAAGCCGACCGGCGCATCCACCTCGACGCGGCTGCCGTCCGGGTTCACGAAGGTCATCTTCGGCATTGTTCCGAATGTCTCCGATACTCGATCATGGGAAGGGCGCCCAACCGGACGCCCCGTCGCAAACCTGCCATATCGCTATTCACCGTTCGCGATCAAGCGGCGGTGGAAGACCCGGCCCTCTGATCCGCGTCTTCGACGCTTCCCGCTTGCAGGCGAAGCACGGTATCGGCGATCGCCGCGATGGCGCGATCGATTTCCGCCTCCGTCGTGAACCGCCCGACCGCGAAGCGAACGGCCCTGCGGGCTGCCGCTTCGTCGAAACCCAGCGCACGGATCACGTAGGACGGCTCGATCGCCGCGGTGGAGCAGGCGGAGCCGGTCGACGCAGCCACGTCGGACAGGGCCGTGAGCAAGGCGTCGGCTTCGACGTCGGGAAAGAGCAGGTTCAGGTTGCCGGCCAACCGCGGCTCGCGAGCACCCGCGAGCACTAGCCCGTCGATCCGCCGGTTCAATCCGTCGAGCAGCCGGTCGCGGAGGCGGCCCAGGCGTTCCGACTCTTCCGTCATCTCGTTCGCGGCGATGGCGGCAGCCGCACCCAGGCCGACAATCAGCGGCGTCGCCAGCGTGCCCGAGCGCATGCCCCGCTCCTGCCCGCCGCCATGGACCAGCGGCGCGAGACGCACTCGCGGCCGACGCCGCACGTAGAGCGCACCGATGCCCTTGGGCCCGTACATCTTGTGACCCGAGACGCTCATGAGGTCGACGTTCATGGCGTCGACGTCGAGCGGAATCTTGCCCGCCCCTTGCGCCGCATCGACATGAAAATAGGCACCGCGCTCGCGGCACAGAGTGCCGATCTCGGCCAGCGGTTGCAGGACGCCGATCTCGTTATGCGCGGCCATGACCGAGACCAGGAGCGTCCGTTCGGTGATCGCCTCCGCCAGGGCGTCGAGATCGACCAGACCGTCCGAGCGGACCGGGAGGATGGTGACGGGGAAGCCTTCCCGTTCCAGATAGCGCGTGCTCTCCAGCACGCATTTATGCTCGGTCGCCAGGGTGACGATGTGGTTCCGACGCGCCGGCGTGAACCGCGCCGCGCCGACGATCGCGAGGTTGTTGGACTCCGTTGCGCCCGAAGTGAAGACGATCTCGCGCGGGTCGGCGCCGATCAGATCGGCGACCTGGGCGCGCGCGTTGTCGACCGCCTCTCCCGCGTCTCGGCCGTAGGCGTGGATCGACGAGGCCGGATTGCCATACCGTTCGGTGAAGAACGGCATCATCGCGTCCAGAACCCGCGGGTCCATGGGTGTGGTCGACTGGTTGTCGAGATAGACCGGCGGCGCGATGTCCCCACGCCGGTTCTCTGCCTGTCCACTAAATTCGATGGTCATGCCGTTGCCGCTTCCTCGCGGTTCATCTTAGCTCCGCCGCCGGCGCGCGCATAGGTCGCCGCCCAGGCCGCCAGGAACGCGTCGATGTCCGCCGCTTCGCTCGCCCAGCCGAGGCTTACCCGGATCGCTGACTCCGCGATCGGCTCGGGGACACCCATTGCGTCGAGGACGTGCGACCGATGCACTTTCCCGGAAGAACAGGCGGCGCCGGCACTGACCTCCACACCGGCGAGATCGAGCGCGATCACCTGGGTTTCGCTGGCGACGCCCGGCATCGCCAGGCAGCTTGTGGTCGCGACGCGCGGCGCATCGGCGCCCAGCACCGCGGCGCCCGGAACGGCCGCGAGCGCCTCTCGTTCCAGGCGGTCGCGCATCGCCGCAAGCGCAGGCGTGCGTCCGAGATCGGCCACGGCCTCCTCGGCGGCAACCCCGAAACCGACGATTCCAGGCAGGTTCTCGGTGCCGGCGCGCCACCCTTTTTCCTGCGTGCCGCCCTTCAGCATCGGCGCCGGGATACGGTCGCCGCGGAAGACCAGGCAGCCAACGCCCTGCGGGCCACCAAGTTTGTGGGCCGACAGGGTCATGGCATCGGCCCCAAGACCGTCGATGTCGAGGTCGATCCGACCCGCCGCCTGAACGGCATCGCAGTGGAAGAACGCACCGGCCTCATGGGCGATGCGAGCGGCCTCGGCGATCGGCTGCAGGACGCCCGTCTCGTTGTTCGCCGCCATGACCGACACCACGACCGGCCCATCGACATCGGCGAGCAGGCGTGCCAGCGCTTCAAGGTCGACCACGCCATGCGCGTCAACCGGGATCGCCGCGCCGTCGCCGGCCGCCCGCAGCACCGAGGGGTGCTCGACGGCGGACACCAGCGCCCGCCCGGGAAGCGCCGACAGAGCGAGATTGTTCGCTTCCGTCCCGCCGCTGGTGAAGACGACCCGCTCGGGATCGGCACGCACCAGCGCTGCGACCTGCCGCCGCGCCGCCTCGATCGCGCGGCGTGCCCGGCGCCCGCTGCGATGGACCGACGATGCATTGCCGGTCGCCCCGAGCACGGCCGTCATCGCTTCCATGACAGCCGGGCGCAACGGCGCCGTCGCGTTGTAATCGAGATAGGCCATCAGACGTCCACGTCCTGCCGATCCGGGACAGCCCGGCGGCGCGTCACTCGGCGCTGAGCGCGAGCTTCTCGCGATGCCGTTCGATGTCCTCCGCCTGGAACATTCGGCTGGTGCCGAGGACACGCCGGCAACACACGTCTTCGAGCGTTACGGAACTCAGATAGAGATGAATCTGATGCCCGAGTTCCTCCCACAGATCGTGTGTGAGACAGCGGCCGAGATCGCTTTTGCATCCGCGGGAAGAGCCCGGTACGCAGCGGGTCGCCCGCACCGGCTCGTCGACGGCGACGATGATGTCGGAAATCCGCACCTGGGCCGCGGTGCGCGACAGCAGATAGCCCCCACCCGGACCGCGAACGCTTTTCACCAGCCCATTCCGCCGGAGCTTGCTGAACAGCTGCTCGAGATAGGACAGCGATATTTCCTGACGGTCGGCAATGTCGGCCAGCGCGATCGGCTGACCATCGCTGCTGGCAGCCAGATCGACCATCGCCATGACGGCGTACCGCCCCTTCGTACTCAGCCGCATGGCCGCACCATCGATGCGAATGTCCGTCCGTTCATTCCTCTTCCTCCGCGGCGACGCGCTCACGGAAGATCCGGCTGCGGTCGTCCAGCGCCGCCTGAAGACGCGACTTCTCTTCCTCCAGCGCCTCGACACGTGCCGACAGGTTGGTCACGTGATCGAGCAATCCGTCAAGGGCCCGCGCCACGGGATCGGGAATGTCGTTCGAGGTGCCGTAGGCGATAAACTGCGGATCGATGGCATCGCGGCGCCGGGCGATCTCCTTCGCCGGAACGCCGACGACGGCCGCGCCGGCCCGCACATCCTTGACCACCACGGCATTCGAACCGATCCGCGCCCCGCTGCCGATGGTGATCGGTCCCAGAACCTTGGCGCCGGCCCCGACGATCACGTCGTTGTGGAGGGTCGGGTGGCGCTTGCCGCGCTCCCACGTCGTCCCGCCCAGGGTCGCGCCCTGATAGATGGTGACGTTGTCTCCGATAACGGAAGTCTCGCCGATGACGACTCCCATGCCGTGGTCGATGAACACCCCTTCACCGACCGTCGCGGCCGGATGAATCTCGATGCCGGTGAGGAACCGTCCGACATGGGACATGAACCGCCCCGCCAGGAAAAGCTTGTGCCGCCACAGCCAGTTCGCCATCCGGTGGATGATCAGGGCATGAAAGCCGGGATAACAGAGCACGACCTCGATACGCGACCGGACGGCCGGGTCGCGATCGAGAATGGCCTTGATATCCCTTGCAATTCTCTTGAAAGGCATAGTGCTGCCCGTGTAATAGTGCGGGTTCTGTCGCCCGTGCGCACCATTGGGCGCACTCGTCAGTCGTTCTGTCAGTCCGATATAGAATCCCCGACTAACGCGGTCAAGATTACGACACCGATATGCCGCGCCACTGCGCTGCTCAGCGCCCCTCAAAACCCCTAAGCGTGTATGGCTTTATGACACCGCGCTCGCCGATGTCGCCCTTGGCAACCGAGGCCGACCTTGCCTGAGGTCATTTTCAACGGCGCCGAAGGCCGCCTGGAAGGCCGCTATCAGCACGGCCCCACCGCGACGGCCCCGATCGCGCTGATCCTGCATCCTCACCCGCTGCATGGCGGGACGATGAACAACAAGGTCGTCTACACGCTGTATCACGTGTTCGTGCGCTGCGGGTTCTCGGTGCTGCGCTTCAACTTCCGCGGCGTCGGACGCAGCCAAGGCCAATACGACGAAGGGATCGGCGAGCTGAGCGACGCCGCTTCGGCGCTCGACTGGCTGCAGACCTACAATCCGAACAGCAGCGGATGCTGGGTCGGCGGCTTTTCGTTCGGCGCCTGGATCGCGTTCCAGCTGTTGATGCGCCGGCCGGAGATCGACGCCTTCGTCGCCGTCGCCCCGCCGGCCAACATGTTCGATTTCTCGTTCCTGGCTCCATGCCCGGTGTCCGGCCTGATCGTCCACGGGTCCGAGGACGACATCGTCCCCGAACAAGCCGCCTCGAAGCTCGCCAACAAGCTCGCCCATCAGCGGGACATCACGGTGGATTTCCAAGTCGTTCCGGGCGCCGACCACTTCTTCAAGAACGAATTGGATCAGGTCGGCCAGAACGTCGAAAACTATGTGCGGACCCATCTCGGGACGCTGCAGAAGGCAGCCGACTGAGCGCCGCCGACTGAGGCGCGAAGCCTCGCCTTATCCTGCGTAGCGATGGAGGGCGCCGCCCGTGACGGGTCGGCGCGCGCCTGTGGTTTCCGGAAAGGTGAGCGTCAGGCCACGGCGGCTCCGCACCGCCAGATAGGCGAAGGCCTGGGCCTCCAGCGCATCGCCGTTCCAACCGACGGCCTCCACAGGCTCGACCGGCGCATTGACGCTACGTCGCAGCGCCTCCATCAGCGTCGGATTGTGCCGGCCGCCCCCGCAGACCAGCCAGCGGACCGGTGGTTCCGGGAAATGGCCTAAGGCCGCCGCGGCGGCCCGTACCGAGAAAGCGGTGAGCGTCGCCGCGCCATCCTCGGCGGACATCCCCTCGACGATGGACGCCGCATGCGCCGCAAAGTCGTTCCGGTCCAGCGATTTGGGCGGCAGGGCGGCAAAGAACGGATGCGACAGCAGCGCGGACAACCGCACGTCGTCCACCGTTCCAGCCGCGGCGAGAGCCCCGTCGACATCGGCGGGCTGCCCCGTCCAACGCTCCGCCCAGTCGTCGATCAGCGCGTTACCGGGTCCCGTGTCGAAGGCAAGCAGGGGACGCTTCCCGTCGGCGAAGCGCCCGATCCAGGTCACGTTGGCGACCCCGCCGACGTTCAGCACGGCGAGGGGCGCGTCCATGTCTTCGACTAAGGCGGCGTGAAACACCGGCACCAAGGGCGCGCCCTGCCCGCCCGCCGCCACGTCGCGGCTGCGGAAATCGGCGACGACGTCGATGCCGATGGTTTCGGCCAGCAGGGCCGCGTCGCCAATCTGCCGCGTCAGCCCCTCGGTCGGCCGGTGGCTGACGGTGTGGCCGTGAAATCCGACGACGTCGATCACGTCGACAGAGAGTCGAGCCTCGTCGAGAAGCTTTCGGACCGCATCCGCATGGGCGAGCGTGACATCCCTGGCCACCAGCGCCGCGTCGCCTTCGCCGTCGAGCAGCCGGCGCAGGCGGTCGCGCAGGTCTTTCGGATAGGGAACCGTCAGCGCCGCACCGAAGGACTCGATGCGCTCCCCGTCTGTGCGGAGGATCGCGGCATCAACCCCGTCGCATGAGGTCCCGCTCATAAGACCGATCGCCGTCTGCACCTTCGCCCCTGCCGCCATGCCGCGCTACCTCGTCATCACAGTTTAGCGCCTCGGATCGCGCCCCTACGGGCCTACGACGCTCTAGGTCCCACGCCCGGCGAAGGCGATGAGGTTGCCGTCGGGATCACGCACGATGAACGTCCGCGCGCCCCAGGGTTCGGTTCGCAAAGTCTGGTGAAAGTCGGCTCCCGCCTGCTGGTATTCGAGGAACAGCGGCTTGGCGTCGTTCACCCTCACCGAAGCTGACAGAAGGTCGGGCTCGTTTCCCCGGGTCTCGGCGTCATAGACCGGGCCGTCGACCCTGCGCAGGTTGAGCCGCGCCCCACCGCGCGCGACCTGAGCATAAAACGGTGGTTCGCCGTAGGAGAAGACAAGCACGAAACCCAATTTGGAGACGTAGAAGGCGCATGCGGTCTCCATGTCGGAGACGAAGAGCTGGGGTTCTGCGGCGACGATCTCGACATCACCGTCCGTAGGCTGCGTGGGCTTGGACATGGCGTCGGCTCCTTGGATCAACGCCGACCAGCTATCGAAGCCGGACCGCCGGGCCATCAGTTCCTGGGCATCGGCCAGCTTGAAGTCCGCGGCCATCACCGCCTCGTCGGACAATCCGCGATAGCGGTGGAGATACATCCTGATCTGCACCGCGACCGGATAGTACCCGTCACGGTGCCACCGAAGATATCGCTTGGCCTGCTTTCTGATGGCTTCGACGTCTGGCATGGGCGCATGGGGTCACTGGTTTAGTAGGCGGGCTTTGCCCCTCCGGCCGACAGGCCGCTGCGCCCTACTGAAGCGGCGACCACGCTAAGACGGGACCTCGGACGGGTCAAGGTCGCAGCAGCGGATGTTGGGGCCGGCGCGGACGTTTGCCAGCCCCCGCCCCCTGTGCTAGAGACCGCCACTCACCGTTTCCCGTCCGCATTCACCGTCCGGCACGCCATGGCGCAGCTTCGTTCCGACTTCCTCCGCGCAGTGACCGAGCGCGGCTACATGCATCAGTGCACCGACCTCGAAGCGCTGGATGCCCATGCGACCGAGAAGCGGATCGTCGCCTATATCGGCTTCGACTGCACCGCGCCGAGCCTGCATGTCGGCAGCCTCGTCTCGATCATGCTGCTGCGCCTTCTCCAGAAAGCGGGGCACAAGCCCATCGTGCTGATGGGCGGAGGCACCACCAAGGTCGGCGACCCCTCGGGCAAGGACGAAAGCCGGAAGCTGCTGGACGCCGCGGCCATTGAGGCCAACAAGGCCGGCATCAGGACGGTGTTCGAGAAGTTCCTGACCTTCGGCGACGGACCGACCGACGCGATCATGGTCGACAACGCCGACTGGCTGGACCGCCTGGAATACATCGCCTTCCTGCGCGATTTCGGCCGGCATTTCTCGGTCAACCGCATGCTCACCTTCGACTCGGTCAAGCTGCGGCTGGAACGCGAACAGCCGCTGAGCTTTCTCGAGTTCAACTACATGGTGCTCCAGGCCTACGACTTCCTGGAGCTCGCCCGCCGCGAGGATTGCGTTCTCCAGATGGGCGGGTCGGACCAGTGGGGGAACATCGTCAACGGCGTCGAGTTGGCGCGCCGCGTCGACGGAACCGGCCTCTACGGCCTGACGACGCCGCTGATCACCACCGCATCGGGCGAGAAGATGGGCAAGACCGCCAAGGGCGCGATCTGGCTCAACGCCGACATGCTGTCGCCCTACGATTACTGGCAGTTCTGGCGCAATACCGCCGACGAGGACGTCGGCCGGTTCATGCGCCTGTTCACCGAACTGCCGCTCAGCGACATCGCCAAGCTGGAGAAACTCCAGGGGGCAGAGCTCAACGAAGCCAAGAAGGTGCTGGCCAACGCCACCACCAGCCTGTGCCACGGCGAAGCGGCCGCCGAAGAGGCATCGGAGACGGCGCGTCGCACGTTCGAGCAGGGGGGCTTCGCGGAAGGCCTGCCCGAGATCGAAATCCCGACGGCAGCGCTCAAAGAAGGAGTCGCGATCTTCGACCTCCTGAAGCAGGCGGGCCTGTGTGCCTCCAACGGGGAGGCGCGAAGGCTGGTCCGCGGCGGCGGTGCACGCCTGAACGACGCGCCGGTCGAATCCGAATCCCATCTGGTAACGCTGGCTGACATCAATAGCGACGGGGTCGCGAAGCTCTCCGCCGGCCGCAAGCGCCACGCCCTGGTCCGGGCGGTCTGACGGCCGCTACTCGGCGCCGCGGCCGGTCAGCGGTTCCGGCGCGCTGTCGCCGATCGAGAACAGCTCCCGGAAGATCCCCGGCGTCAGAACGGCCAGCGGGTTGACGGAAATGTTCGGGTCTTCGACCGATCCGGTCATGTGATAGGTGGCCGCGAACATTCCCTCGCCTTCGCCGCCGGTCAGAATGTCGCCGAGGATGGGGATCTGCCCGAGCGCCGTGTTCAGGGCGTATGCAGGCACGATCGTGCCGTGCAGGTCGGCCGCTTCGGTCTCCAGGTCGATGTCGCCGGCCACGGTGAAACCCAGAGAGAAGCCGGCGACCTTGCCGTCGGTCACACGGAGCGTGCTTCCGACATAGCTGAACGGCAACGAGAGCTCGGTAAAGACGAGCCCCTGTCCGCCCAGAAGTTCAACCGCACCAGTCAGCGAGGCGATGCTGAGCAGGCGGGCGAGCATCGGTGCG
>MDTD01159669.1_pt1 | contig 12893 bp, 12 predicted proteins | sample 811221 | NCBI WGS metagenome assembly MDTD01 (sample SAMN05326646, study PRJNA326480) | marine metagenome | isolation source: seawater | place: Pacific Ocean: South West | collected 2011 | reverse complement strand
TTTTTTGAAAGCTCTTTTGTGTTAATTAATGGGGGACACATGAAATGGAAAAATTTAGTAACGTTAACGAGCTAGTTAACATTCTTAAACCAGTAAATCCTGTATACTGTATACGCCCAGATACCATAAAAAATTCGATTAAAGTTTTTAAGGATAAATTTCCAGGCAAAGTATTATATGCCGTTAAGACTAATCCAAATGAATACGTGCTCAAACAAGTGATTAAAAACGGCCTGGACAGATTTGATGTTGCTTCAATTAACGAGGTAAAACTAATAAGAAAACTCGATCCAAAATCTAAACTGTATTTTATGCATCCGATTAAAAGTAGAGAAGATATTGCTGCTGCATACTTTGATTACAATGTAAAAGATTTTTCTTTAGACACAAAGGAAGAATTAATGAAAATTTTGGAATCTACAAAGAATGCAAAAGATCTTAATTTATTTGTTAGGGTTGCAGTGTCAAATGAACATGCAGAACTAGATCTTTCAAGAAAATTTGGTGCACTAAGTAGTGAGGCTTTAGGTTTAGTAAGGCTTTGTAAACAACATGCAAAAAAATTAGGTATAAGCTTTCATGTAGGTTCTCAATGTATGCATAAAATTTCTTTTTCTAAAGGACTTAAAGAAATTTCTAATATTATAAAAAAAACAAAAATTGTCCCAAACACTATAAATGTAGGTGGGGGATTTCCGTCAATTTATCCAGATTTAAAACCTGAGCCAATAGAAAATTATTTTAATGAAATAAAAAAAGGTTTAGAAAATTTAAAACTTGAAAAAATGCCTGAAGTAATTTGTGAACCTGGTAGGGCTTTAGTCGCCGAAAGTGGTTCGACTATTGTTAGAGTTAATCTTAGAAAAAAAAATAAGCTTTATATTAACGATGGAACTTATGGTTCTTTGTTTGATGCAGGTGTACCTAATTTTATATTACCCACAAGAATGATAACTAACGGGAGAATTCAATCAAAAAAAATAACTGCTTTCCAATTTTATGGCCCAACGTGTGATAGCTTAGATTATATGAAGGGACCGTTTTTACTACCTAACAACATAAAAGAAGGTGACTATATTGAGCTAGGTCAGCTTGGAGCTTATGGGCTGACATTTAGAACTAAGTTCAATGGTTTTTATTCAGATAAAATTGTTGAGCTTAATGACAAACCTATAATGTCATTGTACAATGATGCAAGTAAATTTAATTACTTGGTCGCTTAATGAATAAAAAAAGCAGTCCCTCAGTAGGGCATAACAAAAAATCATTTTTAAACAATCCTGTTGAACATATAGATATTACAAAATTTGATGCTCGAGAGTTAATTAACTCAATGAGAAAAATGTCATTTACTTCTAGAGATACTGCCAATGCTTCAAAAATATTCAATGAAATGATTGAAGATAAATCATGTTCGATTTTTTTGACATTAGCTGGTTCAACTTCGGCTGGAGGTTGTATGAAGCTTTATTCGGATTTAGTAAAATATAATATGGTGGATGCTGTAGTAGCTACTGGTGCTTCAATTGTAGATATGGATTTTTTTGAGGCCTTAGGATTTAGGCATTATCAAGGCTCACAATTTGAAGATGATACAAAATTGAGAGAAAGCTATGTAGATAGAATTTATGACACTTACATTGACGAGGATGAGTTGCAAGCATGTGATCAAAAAATATGTGATTTAGCAAATTCCTTGGAGCCTAAAACTTATACATCAAGGGAATTTATATTCGAAATGGGAAAATATTTAAAAAAAAATTCGAAAAAGAAAGATTCTCTAATCGAAGTAGCTTATGATAACAATGTTCCGATTTTTTGTCCAGCATTCACAGATAGTTCGGCTGGTTTCGGATTAGTAATGCATCAAGAGCAAAATCCTGAAAAACACCTCACTATAGATTCTGTTAGAGAGTTTAGAGAATTAACGGAAATCAAACTTAGATCCAAACAATCTGGTTTGTTAATGATTGGGGGCGGTGTCCCAAAAAATTTTATACAAGATACTGTTGTTTGTGCAGAATTGCTAGGCAAGAAAGTTGATATGCATAAGTATGCAATACAAATTACAGTTGCTGATAGTAGAGACGGTGCTTGTAGCAGTTCAACTTTAAAGGAGGCTAGTTCTTGGGGTAAAGTAGATACAACAAAAGAACAAATGGTATTTGCAGAAGCAACTAGTGTATTGCCTCTTATTGCAAGTGATGCCTTTCACAGAAAGAATTGGAAAAAAAGAGACAAAAAGGAATTTTCTAAAATTTTCAAATAAATGAAATTTCTTAATCAAAAAAATGGTTTCTTAGGATATGAAGCAAGTACAAAAATTAAAAGTAAAGTTGTTGTGGTACCATTCGGATTGGAACAAACAGTTTCCTATGGCCACGGCACGAAAGATGGACCGAAAGAAATTATTAAAGCTTCACATCAAGTTGAATTATTTGACGAAGAGTTAAATAAAGAAACATATAAATATATAGGTATAAAAACTCTCAAACCATTTAAAATAAAGAAACAAATTACATCTGCGCTTCAACAACTCACAACTATAAATGAGCAAATTTTGTCAAAAAAATTATTTCCGATTGTATTAGGGGGTGAACATTCTATAACTAGTGGTTCAATAAAACCTTTTATTAAAAAATACAAGAATCTTTATATCTTACATTTTGATGCCCATGCTGATTTGAGAAATCAATACGATGGAAATAAATTTTCTCATGCAACAGCAATAAGAAGATGTTTGGATTTTAAAAATGTCAAAGTAATATCTTTTGGAATCAGAAATTTATCTAAAGAAGAAATGGATTTTTATAAAAAAAATAAGAAAAGAATTAAAATTTTTTGGGCTAGCAAAAAAGATAAATGGAGAATATCTGAAATCCGTAAAATTTTTAGAAATAAAAACGTTTATATTACTTTTGATGTAGATGGTTTTGATGCTAGTTTAATGCCAGCTACAGGCACGCCTGAGCCTGGAGGAGTTTTTTGGGATGAAACTATGAATATTATAAAAAATGTATGTTCTGTTTCAAATATTGTTGGCGCTGATATTAATGAACTAGCGCCCATCAAAAATTTTAATTCCTGCAATTTTTTAACAGCTAAACTTGTTTATAAAATAATATCATATGTATTTGAATTTAAGTCGAAATACTCAAATCGTTAATTCTCCATTTAATTATTACCTGTGCGCCCTTTAAAGAGCCGTCGTTATAAAATGAAATCACTGCTGATTTACGCTCCAATAGGGTTTTCCCTAAAAAAGTTCCTAGCCCTAACCCAGCATTTTTTTTTGATATCTTTGATTTAGATCTAATATAAGGTTCGCCTAAAGCTAATATAATATCTTCTGGAAAACCAGGACCGTCATCATCGATAATAACTTTTAAATTAATATTATCACTAACAATTGATACGAGTATTCTTCGATAAGAAAATTTTATCGCGTTTCCAATAAAATTTCTTAATCCATATACCATTTCAGGATTTTTTTTTATTAATATTTTATTTATGTCCTTATCCGTATTTAAAATAATCTCTTTTTCTGTAGATTCTTTAAAAGATTTAATTATTTCTTCTAATAAATCCTCAAAACTCATTTCACTTAAAAATTCATCACCAATAATTTTTTTTTGTGATATCTTTTTAAGAATTTCACTACATCTCTTTGTCTGGCTTATCAATAAATCTATATCTTTAGTTAACTTAGAATTGTCACCGACTTCTTTCCTCATCTCTTTAGAAACAACAGATATTGTTGCTAACGGCGTACCGAGTGAATGTGCGGCCGCTGCTGCTTGACCTCCTAATGACTCTAATTCATATTCTTTAGCTAATATTTGCTGTAATTTATTAAGTGCGTCAGATCTTTTTTTAGTTTCACCAGCAAATCGTACACCAAAATAACTTAAAAAAATTAAACCAATTATCAAAGATATTAAAATTCCAGTCACATAATAGTTTGGAAAAGATAGTACATACTCTTCCATTCCAGGTAACGGCATTTTGAAAAACGTTAATACAAACAATAAAAAAATAGTTGATGTTCCAAGTATAATTGTACTACCCACACTTAAAAAAGTTGAAGAAACTATTGTTGGTACAATTAAAAGAATTGCAAATGGATTGAATATTCCTCCGGTTAGAAATAAAAGAGTGCTTAGTTGCACAATATCGTACAATAGAAAAGAGCAAGAATATAAATCTTTTAATTGAGTTGCTTTAAGTCCAAACTGTAAATATATGTTTGTAAAAAAACCTACAAAGATAACAAGATGGCATAATAAAACTGGAAAGTTTAAATCTAAATAAAAATAAACCAAATTTACTGAAAAAAGTTGACCTAATATTGCGATCCATCTTAAGAACACAAGTGTTTTTTTATCTAAATTTAGGTTTTCTTCTAACCTGAAAATAGTAGCAAAATCCATACTTATTAAATATCTAAATTAGCTACATCTAATGCGTTACTAGTTATAAATTCTCTTCTTGGAGCAACCTCATCACCCATTAAAATGCTTATTATTTTTTGATCTTCTTTTGATTTTTCTTTAGTACCGTTTGAATATTGTACTTTAAGTAAATTTCTATTATCAGGATTGAGAGTTGTCTGCCAAAGTTCTTCGGGATTCATTTCTCCAAGGCCTTTAAATCTTTGAATTGAAAGTTTTAATTTTTCTTGCTCAATAATTTTATTTAATTCCTTTGATCCAGTCTTCCCTTTTTTTTCTTTAGAACTAGAATTTTTAATGATAAAATTTTCTAAATCCTTTTCATCCTTCATGTAATAAGTCTTATTGTTTTTTGTTATCTTAAATAAAGGTGGTTGCGCCAAATATAAATTTCCATTTTCAATTAATTTATTAAATGGATTATTGTTAAAAAATGTTAAAAGTAATGTTCTTATATGAGAACCGTCTACATCTGCATCTGTCATGATTACAATTTTTTCGTATCTTAAATTTTCTATATCAAAATCTTTGGATCCTGTTCCTAAAGCATTTATTAATGTTACTATCTCACTTGATGACATCATCTTAGAAAGAGCTTTAGTTTCGTTCTCTACTGTCTTGCCAGCATTTCTACCATTTGTATTTACATACGTGTTTAATATTTTCCCTCTTAAAGGTAGAACTGCCTGAAATTCTCTATTTCTTCCTTGTTTGGCTGAACCGCCAGCAGAATCTCCCTCAACTATATAGAGTTCTGTCCCTTCTTTTTTTGATATCTGACAATCTGCAAGTTTTCCAGGTAAGCCTGTTATTTCAAAACTTCCTTTTCTTCGAATATTATCTCTAGCTTTCCTAGCGACATCCCTAGCTATTGCTGCTTGAGTAATTTTTTCTAATATATTTTTTATAGTAGAAGGATTTTGATCAAACCACATTGAAATTTTATCATTAATTATGCTCTCAACAATTAATCTTATTTCAGAAGAAACTAATTTATCTTTTGTTTGAGATGAAAACTTTGGATCAGGCATTTTGATAGATAAAACAACTGTTAATCCTTCTTTAATATCTTCGCCTGTTAGAGATAATTTATTTTTTTTATTATATTCATTTGAGTATTTGTTTATTACTCTTGTCAATGCGCTCCTAAAACCTAGTAAATGTGTTCCCCCATCTTTTTGATGAATATTATTTGTGAAAGCTAAGACTTCTTCAGAATATCCTGCATTCCATTCTAAAGAACATTCTACACTTACATCATTTTTGTTTGAGGAAATATAAATTGGTTTTTTAAAAACTGGCTTCTCATTTTTGTTAAATAAAGTTGGTTTTTTTTGATTTATAAATTGGACAAATTCTAAAATACCTCCATCAAATTTATTTTCGTATTTTTTTATTTTTGATGATGTTTTGTCTATTAAAGTAAGATTAATACCTTTATTCAAAAAAGCTAATTCTCTCATTCTTTTTTGTAAGATCGTTGAGCTAAATTTTACAGATGAAAATATTTCTTTAGAAGGTAAAAATGTTATATTTGTTCCTCTTTTAGAAGATTTCCCTACCTTTTTTAAAGGTTTTAAAGATTTTCCATTTTCGAACTCTATAAAATATTCCACTCCATCTCTAAATATTTTTAATTCTAGTTTTTCAGATAAAGCGTTTACAACAGAGACCCCAACACCGTGTAACCCACCAGAAACTTTATATGAATTATGATCAAATTTTCCACCAGCATGTAATTGAGTCATAATTACTTCTGCAGCTGACATTTTTTCGCTTTTATGCATATCAACAGGTATACCTCTTCCATCATCTTCAACGGTAATAGTGTTATTGGGATTTATAAAAACTGAAATATTTTTGCAATATCCCCCAAGCGCCTCGTCTATTGAATTGTCTAGAACCTCAAAGACCATATGATGGAGCCCTGTTCCATCATCTGTGTCCCCAATGTACATTCCAGGTCTTTTTCTTACCGCGTCTAGACCTTTTAAAACTTTTATTGACGACGCACTGTAGTCGTTTTTATGATTTTGATGAGATTGTTTTGACATTTGTATTTTAAAATTTCAATTTTATATCATTTTTTATAAGCAAGATACAATCGACCTTCAATTTAGTCTGCTATAAGTATTAATTACCAACGGTTTTAGATGAGATTTTAAAAAAAAAATATAAAAACAGATCTTTTAAATTTTCATCGGCATTATGACGTAAAAACTGTTTTTATCTGAGTTATCAAATACTAAAACAGGCGAAGTTGAATTTTTTAAACTAAAAGTTAAATTTTTATCTTCAATTTCTGAGGCAATATCGATCAAATATTTTGAATTAAATCCAATTGCAAGATCTTCCCCGTCATATTTTGCTGTAACAACTTCATTTCCATCTCCTGAATTGGTGCTGTTAACAGATAATTTCAATTTATCTCGACTTAATTCAAGTTTAACACCTTCTTTTCTATCAATAGAGACAGAAGCCACTCTTTCAACTGAATTGATGAAATCAGAAGAGGATACGATTAATGTTTTAGTATTTTCTTTTGGAACTACCTTCTGGTAATCAGGAAATTTTCCATCAATAACTTTTGAAATCAAATTTATTTTACCCAGTGAAAACTTAATTTTACTAGCGCTTGATTGAATAATTAATTTTTCTTGAATATTATCTAATAAGGAGCACATTAGAAAAACAGTTTTTCTTGGTAGTATTATAGAGGAAAAATTTTTTATATTATCTACCAATATACTACTTGAAGAAAGTCTATGACTATCTGTAGCGACGCCGGTTAGAAAAGTATTTTTATTGGACTCTGTAGCATGTAAATATATCCCATTTAAATAGTGCCTTGTATCGTCATTAGAAATAGATATTTTTGTTTTGTTAAGTAAAGATAAAAATTTTTTTTTATCGATATTTACTCTTTCACCTTCAAACTTGTCATCAAATGTTGGAAAATTGCTTGATGGGAGACATAATAAATTGAAATCTGAATTTTTTGTTTTCAAACTTAGTTTATTTTCACTTTTTAAAGAAAAATTAATTTCAGTACCTTGAGGAATTTTTCTTAAAATATCAAAAAGAACGTTTGCGGAAGTGGTAGTATTTCCTTCCGCGAGGACCTTTAAATCGGATATTTCATCATAAAAAACAATATCCAAATCTGTTGCTACAATATTTAATTTTCCATTTTTTAGGCTTAGTAATACATTAGAAAGTATGGGTAGTGTATTTTTTTTTTCTACTACACCTTGAACAAAATTCAACGATTTAAGTAATAAGTCTCTATTAATATCAAATTGCATCTATACTAATTCTCTAGCAAAAGGCTCTTGATCTGAACAAGATTTTTTTTCATTTCTTCATCTTTTTCAGATAATTTTGTTATAGTTTTAACTGCATGAATTACTGTAGTGTGATCTCTATTTGCAAATCTTCTTCCGATCTCAGGTAAAGATCTAGTTGTTAATCTTTTAGCTAGGAACATCGCTATTTGTCTTGGACGAGCAAGCGGTCTTGATCGTCTTTGAGACAGCATATCGGTTAAAGAAATATTAAAAAAATTTGAAACTGTATTTTGAATTTTGTCGACAGTCACAACTTTGGCTTGGTTAAAAACATCTTTAAGAATATTCTTACAATCGTTTACGTTTAATACTCTTTTGTGAAGTCGACTATAAGCTATTACTCTATTCAAAACCCCAATTAATTCTCGTATATTAGTTTTTGCTTCAGACGCTATAAAATTCATTACATCCTCGGAGATATTAATACTTTCTTTGAATTGATTTTGAATGTGGTTAATCCTATTTTTTATAATATTTTTCTTCAACTCCAAATCAGGCACATCAATATCGATAATCAAACCGCCCGAAAGTCTTGATTTTATTCTTTCCTGAACACGATCTAGTTTCATCGGAGGTCTATCTGCCGAAATAATAATTTGAGATCCCTTTTCTAACAAACTATTAAATGTATGAAAGAACTCTTCTTGTAGACTTTCTTTGCCTCTTATAAATTGAATATCATCAATTATAAAAACAGAGGATTTTCTAAAAAAATCTTTGAAATTAACCATATCGTTTTTTTTAATTGATTTAATGAAATGATACATAAATCTCTCTGCGGAAATAAACATGACCTCTTTCGACGATTGCAATTCTAAACCAATAGCATTGAGTAAATGTGTTTTACCAAGGCCTACACCTCCGTAAATATATAATGGGTTGTATCTAGAGGTATGTTCACATACTTTTTTTGAGTAAGACAGAGCAACTTCATTACTTGTTCCTTTTATAAAATTTTCAAAATTTAAATTTGGGTTAAGTCTGTTGTAGTTTAAAATTGAGTCTTTAATCTCTGTTACCTTGTTTAAATCTTCAATTTTAAATTCATCGCCCTTGGCATGCTTCTGATCCTCAATTATTTTAAATTCTATTCTGTTTAAGCTTAATTTAAAATTTTTAACAAGTTCCAAAATTTTATCTAAATACCTTGATACAATCCAATCTCTAAAAAATCTTGTTGGGACACCTAAAATTAAATAATCATTGTATTCTTTTATTAAAGTTATATTTTTTAACCAACTATTATAAATTTCTTCTCCAAAATTTTTTTTAAATTCTATTTGTAAGTCAGGCCAATTAATTGTTTTTTCTTCCTCAGAAACAAAAATATTTTTTTGATTAGTCGGTTTGTTACTCATGATTAAAATTTGTTAGAAACTTAAAAAATCTTATTTTTGAAAAACTTTCAAGAAATATTTTTAAATTTAAAAAAATAAATCAACTTGGGTTGTATACTTAGCGTGAAGATAGAAAATAATTTTTACAACTCTTAACAGAAATTAAAATCATTGTTTTGTTTCTGGAACTATAGAAAATAATTTTACAACTCTTGACAGAAATTAAAATCAATATTTTGTTTCTAAAACTATATAAGGTAAAAAATTAACAACTCAAAATTGTTATCTTAGGAAACTTTTTTTGCAATTTTAGAAATTTTTCTAGAAGCGGTTTTTTTATTTACAACACCTTTTTTAGCAACCTGCATTAGAATTGATTGGAATTGAGGGAAATATCCCGTTATTAACTTTTTATCACCTTTTTTAACAAGGGTTTCCATGTGTTTAACGGCAGACTTGTATTTACTTTTTCTTACCCTGTTTACTAAAGTCTGTTTTCTAACCCTTCTGACCCTTCTTATTGCAGATTTTGTATTTGGCATGATTATCAATTTTTATATATGGCCAATAAATTCTGGTCAACTTATTATTTTTGACATATATCGCAAAAAAAAGTTGATCTATTAGATATCCTTATTCTACAAACTTTTCCTATACAATTTTTCCGAGTACAATTCTTACCTAATCTGCCGTAGACATTAAAAAATTGCTGAAAATTTCCTTTTTTTCCCTTTGTATTATTAAAATCTTTAATTGATGAACCCCCTTCTTTAATTGCTTTCTTTAAAACTTTTTTAATATTTGAAACTAGTGCAATTATCTTGTTATTTGGTATTTTGTAAGATTTTATTTTAGGATTTAACTTACTCATAAAAATTGCCTCATTTACATATATGTTACCTAAACCAGCTAAAAATTTTTGACTTAATAATAAATCCTTTAAAAGGATTTTTCTTTTTTTTATATTTTTTTTAAAATAATTAAAATTAAATTTTTTTGATAAAGGTTCTGGTCCTAATTTTTTCAAATGTGAGCTTAGATGGAGTTTGTTTGTTTTATAAACTTTTATAAATCCAAATTTTCTTACGTCATTATAGATAAGTAAAAAATTATTATTAAATTTTAACACCAAGTGGTTATGGGTATTTTGATTATCTTTTAGATTATAATAAAAACTTGTTGCTCGTCTATTTTTGTGAGCATCTTCCAAAATAATTTTACCCGTCATCCCAAGATGTATTAGAATTGTGTAATTATTATCTAAATAAATTAATAAATATTTTGATCTTCTTGATACAGATAGAACTTTTGATTTAATCATTTTTTTCATCAATTTTTCATTAATTTTATATCTCAAAAATTTATTTTTTATTTCTATATTCTTTATGGTTAGGTGATATATAGTCTTTTTAAGTGATTTTTTAACAACTTCAACTTCGGGTAATTCTGGCATATAATTAATTATGAATTTACGTTATGAGGATAAATCTAAACTAGTAAAAAAAGTTTTCAATAAAGTTTATGACAAATATGATTTAATGAATGATATTATGTCATTAGGGACTCATAGGATTTGGAAGAAAAACCTAGTTTCTTGGATAAACCCCTCGAAAGATGATAAAATTATTGATGTTGCTTCTGGAACTGGTGATATTGCAAAATTGTGTTTAAAAAGTACAAACAATGGTAGCCAAATTTCGTGTGTAGAACCAAACGAACTAATGCTTCTTGAGGGTAAAACAAAATTAAAAAGTTTTAAAAATATTAAATGGTTTTCAGCTCCTGCTGAAAATCTACCTTTTGAAAATAGTACATTTGACATTTACATTATTAGTTTTGGAATAAGAAATGTGACAAATTTAGAGAAGTCACTCGATGAGGCTTTTAGAGTATTAAAAAATGGTGGAAGATTTTTTTGTTTAGAATTTTCAAAGGTTGAAAACGAAATCTTAAAAAATATTTACGAAAAATATTCTAAATTTATCCCTGCCATTGGAAAATTAGTTGCCGGTAGTGAGTTGCCTTACAACTACTTGATTGAAAGTATAAAAGAATTTTATAATCAAGAAGAGTTTTCAAAAATACTTATCAAAAGAGGTTTTGTAAATGTTGAGTATAGAAATCTCACTAATGGCATTGCAGCAATACATTCTTGTTGGAAAATTAAATAATGGTTAGAAGATTTATACAATTAATTAAAATTGCGAGAAAATTAGCATCTTCTGGGGCAATAGATACGGTTAATCAATTATATAAGTTGCCGCTAATTTTAAAAATTTTCTTTGATATAATGTCTGTCGGTTCTCAAAAAAAAAAATCTAAGTCATACTAAATCATCAGGTGAAAAATTATGTGATGCATTAGAAGGTATGGGAACTACTTTTATAAAACTAGGGCAATTTTTAGCTACAAGACCAGACATAATTGGCGATCAATTAGCAAATGATTTAGAAAAATTACAAGACAAACTTCCGCCTTTTAACTTTGAAGAGGCAAAAAGAATATTAAAAAATGAGGTAGGAAGCGATCAGTTTGTCAAAATTATAAATATTTCAGAACCAATTGCAGCAGCGTCTATTGCCCAAGTACATTTAGCTAAAATTAAAATAGATGATAAAGAACGAGAAGTAGCTATTAAGATTTTAAGACCAAACATAGAAAAAGTTTTTAATGAGGAACTAGATGCATTAATGTTATTTGCTTATATTATTGAAAATACATTAAAAAAAACAAAAAGACTTAAATTAGTCGAAGTCGTTCATCTTTTAAGGGAAATTACTAATATTGAAATGGATTTAAGATTTGAGGCTGCAGCTGCTAATGAACTATTTGAAAATACCAAAAATGATAAAGGATTTAAAGTTCCACAAATATATTGGCAATATACCTCAAAAAAAGTGCTTACATTGGACAGGGTTGAAGGAGTTTCGATAAGAGATCATGTTGCTTTAAAAGAAAGAAATATTAACTTAAAAATTATAGCTGAAAACTTAATACAGCATTTTCTAAGACAAGCAGTGAGAGATGGCTTTTTTCATGCTGATATGCACGAGGGAAATTTATTTGTTGATAATGAAGGAAATATTGTACCAGTTGATTTTGGTATCATGGGCAGACTGGATAAATATAATAAAAAATATTTAGCAGAAATTCTCTACGGATTTATTAAAAGAGATTATGTCAAAGTAGCAGAAGTACATTTTCAAGCAGGACTGGTACCAAAGACAGCGTCAAAAGAAGAATTTGCTCAAGCGCTGCGTTCTGTGGGAGAGCCAATATTTGGTCAAAATATAAAAGATATTTCAGGAGGAAACTTGCTTTCACAGTTATTTGAAATAACTGAAAAATTTAATATGGCAACACAAACTCAGCTTCTGCTTCTTCAAAAAACTATGGTAGTTGTAGAAGGTGTAGCAAGAAAACTTTACCCTGAAACAAATATTTGGAGTGTCTCAAAACCAATTCTTGAAAATTGGCTTGAAAGTTTGAAGGGTCCAAAAGCAACAATTACTAGCGCAATTGATACTTCTGGAGAAATTTTAAAAAGAATACCAAATCTTCCTGATTTTATGGACAAGGCGAATCATGCATTGCAACTGATTGCAGAAGGTAAATTAAACCTTGCAAATAGTAGCAATACCTCTCTTGAGATGGAAAAATTAAGATTAAAAAGTTTTAGAAATAATATTTTAATTTCAATATTAGGTATTGTAATTATATCATTTGTAGTATTTTAATTACTTTGATGAAAATTAAAA
>MDTD01155945.1_pt1 | contig 12893 bp, 9 predicted proteins | sample 811221 | NCBI WGS metagenome assembly MDTD01 (sample SAMN05326646, study PRJNA326480) | marine metagenome | isolation source: seawater | place: Pacific Ocean: South West | collected 2011 | reverse complement strand
TCGGTGACAAATGGAAGTTCCAATACCGGTGGTGGCCTGTTGATTTCAAATGCAAGCAGTCCACGATTTGACAACTGCCAGATCATCGGCAACTCGGCTGTTCGAGGTGGCGGCGTCTACTGCATCAACGATTCCAGCCCTCGATTCGAAAGCTGCGAATTCGATTCGAACCAATCCGATATCGATGGCGGCGGCTTCTACAACCTGCTGGGCTGTGATCCGGTACTGATCGACTGCCTGTTCATCAATAATCAGGTATTCAGTGGCCAGTTCGCCTTTGGTGGTGGCATGTACAACCGGGATGACAGCAATCCCGTACTTACCAACTGCATCTTCAGGAACAATCAGGCGACCGGTGCATTTTCTTCAGGTGGCGCCATTGCCAACACCGAAAGCAGCCCGGTGTTGAACAACTGCATTCTGGAGAACAACACCACCGGCGGTGCTGGAGGCGGCATGTCGAATACCGGTGGTGGCTGCCAGCCTTCACTGACTGACTGCCTCATCACAGGCAACAGCTGCACCAATGGTGGAGGCCTCTCCTTCTACACCGATGCCACCGCTCAGATCATCAATTGTGAGATCTCGAACAACAGTGCTTCGAATGGTGGCGGAATCCTGAACTTCAGTGGAATTGACCCCGCCATCTCCGGCACGGTTCTCTGCGGAAACAGTCCTGATCAGATCAACGGAACCTGGCTCGACAATGGTGGCAATGACATTGCCGATTCCTGCGCGTCCTGCATCGGAGATGCCACAGGGGATGGCGTCGTGGATGTGAACGACGTCCTCTATCTGGTATCCGCCTGGGCTACCACTGATGCCAATGCCGACTTTGACGGAGATGGACTCGTCGACACCGACGACATTCTGCTGTTGCTGAAGTACTTCGGCCAGAGCTGCATTTGATCCTGCTCCGATCCTCTATACTTCCTCCTCGGCTTCAGCACTGAGCTGGACAAACACGTGCTGACAGGGGTTCAACATGGAATCAAATACCGAGTATCGATATGCAGATGCAGAGTGGGGACACCATACGGGATACCTGCTCAAGCAGATCGACGTACTCGCTCAATCCATTGGACCCGGGCTTCGTGTCCTCGATGTGGGATGTGGCAACGGTGCCATTTCAGCGTGGTTCCACAGCCAGGGCTGCAGGGTCGTGGGGATTGATGCTTCCCCCTCCGGCATCGAGATGGCACGCAAGGCACATCCCGATATCAGATTTGAAGAGCAACTCATTGAAACGGATCTGCTCGATCGACTTCAGGAAGATCCATTCGATCTGGTGATCTCCACCGAAGTTGTCGAACACCTCTATGCACCAAGAGACTGGGCAAACGGATCATTCCATGCCCTGAAACCAGGCGGGCATCTGATCGGAACGACGCCCTACCATGGCTACATCAAGAATCTCGCCATCAGCATCACCGGCAAATTCGACTCACATGTGAATCCACTCTGGGATTGCGGCCATATCAAGTTCTTCAGCCCAGGCACGCTCAGCGAACTCTACAGAGAAGCTGGATTCACCAACATCACCTGGCGTGGTGCCGGACGACTTCCGCTACTCTGGAAAAGCATGGTCATGCGAGGTCAACGACCGCTTTAGCAGCCAGCCATCAATCGCCGCCTCATGGCACCAATAGTTTCAGGAGTCGTACCACAGCAACCGCCGATGATTTCGGCGCCCGCTGCAACCCATTCCATCGCGTGATCCGTGTACCGATCAGGATCAATCGCGTCGGTACAGACCCAACCGCCCTCTTCATCAGCATGCCCGACATTGCCATAGCCAGCCAGTGTGACCTCCGGACCACACACCGTACGAAGATGACGAAGTTGTTCTGCCAGCACGGTGGCCGCGACACAGTTGATGCCGATGAATCGTGCATCCTTGAACTGTTTCACCAGCTCAGCAACTGGTGTTCCATCCAGAAGAATTCCCGGTTCACCTGATGATCGCAGACAAAGGCTGATTGCCCAGGCATCCGGCGCATGTTCCCTTGCCGCCTCTGCTGCCGCGATCGATTCATGCGCCGTGCACATGGTTTCGATCAGCACCAGATCAACACCCGCTTCAATCAGATGCCGAATGATCTGACCATGTTCCTTGCGACAGGTTGATGCATCGGGAGAAAGATCCGGGCTGTAGCAATCTTCCAGTGGTGCCACGCCACCAAGCACCATGGCTTCCGGCCGAGTTCGATCGCGAGCGACCTGCGCCAGAAGTACGGCCGCCTCAGTCAGGGATTGCGCCCGGTCACCCATGCCCGCCTTGGCGAGCGATCGTTCATGAGTACGGAAGGTATTGGTGGTGATCGCATCAGCACCCGCCTCCAGATAGGCACGATGTACCGCCTGAAGAACATCGGGCGCTTCATCCATCGCCCCCGCTGACCACAGCGGCATGCCCACATCAACCCCCCGGCGATCAAGTTCCGTTCCCGTCGCACCGTCAAGCAGCAGAATGTCATCCTTCTCATGAGCCATGGCTGCTGGACATGGTAATGAACCAGAGCGTTTCCCAACCGCTAGAATCGAGAAAGCACCACGAGGAGGCAGCCCACGTGACAACACTCCTGATTGCCGTACTGGCGGGCATCGGATTTCTGGTTGCCTACTACACCTACGGGCGATGGCTGGGCAGGAAGATCTTCAGGCTCGCAGCCGATCATGTCTGCCCGTCGGAATCACTCCGGGATGATGTCGACTTCGTTCCAACCAAGCGCGGCGTCATCTTTGGTCACCACTTCACTTCCATCGCCGGTACCGGTCCGATCGTAGGACCCGCCATCGCCGTGATGTGGGGCTGGCTCCCTGCCCTGCTCTGGGTCTTTCTTGGTTCGATCTTCATCGGTGCAGTACATGATCTGGGCAGCCTGGTGGTCAGCCTGCGCAATAACGGACAGACCATCGGTGACGTCGCCGGACGACTGATGAATCAACGGGTACGACTTCTGTTTCTTCTTGTCCTGTTGATGGGACTCACGATCGTTCTGGCGATCTTCGGACTGGTGATCGCAATCGTCTTCCGCATGTTCCCGGAAGCCATCTTCCCCTGTGTGATCCAGATTCCCATCGCGATCATGATCGGCCTGTGGCTCAACCGTCGTGGCTACAGTCTGGTGATTCCATCACTCATCGCACTGGTGTTGATGTACCTCAGTGTGATCATGGGTGACTGGGGCCCATTGGCTTCCTTCAATCAGACGCTGGCCGAATGGCCAACCATGGTCTGGGTCTTCGTCCTGCTGAGCTATTCCTTCATTGCATCGATTCTTCCTGTCGGAATCCTGCTTCAACCACGAGACTACATCAACGCGCTGCAGCTGATTTCCTCACTGGGTCTTGTCGTGATCGGCCTCATCGTCGCCGCGTTCATCGGCGGCGCCCCTGTTGAAATCGATGGTGAAGCGATGCGTCCCGCTCTGGAACTTTCCGCACCCGTCGCACAGTGGGACCCCATCGGCGCGCCGATGATCTTCCCCTTCCTGTTCGTCACCATCGCGTGCGGTGCCATCAGCGGATTCCACTGTCTGGTCGCAAGCGGCACCTCCAGCAAACAACTGGCACGTGAGACCGATGCACAGATGGTCGGCTATGGCAGCATGATCACCGAAGGCTTTCTCGCCACCATCGTCATCCTTGCCTGCGTTGCGGGAATCGGACTTGGGGTTGCCGGCGAAGATGGTGTTCTGCTGGGCAAAGCCGCCTGGTCTTCGCACTACACCTCATGGTCGGATGCGAAAGGCCTCTCGATGACCGTGGGCGCCTTCGTGGACGGATCATCGAACTTCCTCAAAGCACTGGGCATTCCACCAATCGTTGCCATCGCATTCATGGGAGTACTGGTCGCCTCATTTGCCGGAACGACCTTGGACACCGCCTGTCGCCTTCAGCGATATGTCATCCAGGAACTCTGGGGGAACATCGGAGTGTCCAGTGAGTCACGAAAACGCATGCGACGGATTGCGTGGTCAGGACCGGGACGCTTCATCGCGACCGGGATCGCCGTCGTACTTGGAGCAGCATTGGCCGCACTGCCTTCCGGAGGTGAGTGGACCTGGGCCTCGATGGGAACCGGCGGCATCATCCTGTGGCCATTGTTCGGCGCCACGAATCAACTGCTTGCCGGCCTGGCCTTTCTCGTGATCGCCTTCTATCTCTGGCGACGCAATCGACCGATCTGGTTCCTGATTCTTCCCATGATTTTGATGCTGGTCATCCCGATGTGGGCCATGATCGACCAGATCTTCACCAACCGTGGTGGTGATTCGGCCTGGTGGGATCAAGGGCGATGGGAACTGGTGGCGATGGGCCTGGCAACTTGCGTTCTGGAAATATGGATGATCATTGAAGCAATCCTCCTGTTCCCCAGAACAAAGGGGCTGGATCCAGATACGTTGAATCCGGCAACTGTTAAATCGGAATTCGCCTCTGATGAGTGAAGAACTTCCAACTGGATTCTCAGCCCACGACACGCTTCCTGAGCACACCCACACCGCGTTGTTGGAGTTGATGGGACAGGGAACATTGAACTCGGTGGATTCGATCGGACTGCGGCTTCATGATCAGGGACTTGATGCCATCATGAATCTCAGATGGACGACAGGAACCGGAAAGAACCGCACATCACATGTACGCACTGTTTTCTTTGCCCATCGCCCCGAATCACAACTCCCTGAATTCAGTATTCAGCCCGTCGAGACATTCCTCGGACTCAAAATGTTCAGATCCAGTGGAACAAATCATGTCAAAGTGGATGTGCAGGCGCTGGATGGAGTTGATTCAAGAATCAGCTTTACTTCACCTACACCAGAATCAGCTCGACATCTGCTGATGATCTCATCGCTGAGCTTGAATCACCTGCCTGAAGGCCTTTCCGTTTTCGGCAATCACAATGGATCAATCACCTGGCTTGAAGATGAACTGATCGAAGGTCAAGCGAGAGTGAAACTCATTGAGGATTCAATAAGATTTCTCGACCCGATCGTCAACACGCCGGACCTGGGCCGTCGGGTTGCCCACGCCGTCCAAGGCACCTATGCCATGGAAGAGATCGATCGACTGCGAAAGGCGAATACCAGTACCGCTCGAAAGCAACTCTTGAAATTCGTGACACGCAGTGAAGTTGATCAGGTCATCGCCTCGACTCCACCACGACAAATACCAAAGACGATTCGAAAGCGGGCGATGAGTGTCAACAAGCTGAGCCTGGTGTTCTGCTGCGGCCTGACACTCTTTGGCCTGTTGATCGGGTTGTATGTCCTGATCGAAACAATCAATCGCGGCAGCTCATTTCCATGGGAATCACTCTTCTTCCTGGCTGTGGGATTCGTCTTCATGATCGGAACGATCGGCTGCATCGGCTGGCGCCGCTACAGGCTCAAGACCCTTCATGAAGGCGTCTTCATCCCAGCTCGAATCATCGGGATCAAAGCAACCAGAAATGCGGAGGAAGACAACGTGGATCACGAAGTCGAGTTTCAGCCGACGGATCAGACCATCGGACCGCTCACCCTCACCATCGGCAGTGATGCCGCACGAATCGCCCGACGCCTGAAGCATCGAGGCGGAGAGACAACGCTCCTGATCCATCCAAGCAAGGCCAGCAGTTCACACTGGTCCATGGCGGACCCGGCCATCTGGCTGGAAGGCTGGGTGACTGAGAACATCCCCGACTAGATCGGCAACACCGCAGCGTCTTCGATCAACGCAGACGGCGCCAACCATCACGCACCGTCAAGGCGCCTTCGCCGCCGTAACCTTCATTCATCACGAGACGGCGGTCGATCACTCCATCACTGCGCAATCGATAGAGCACGTTGTGCGAAGCGATGTTCGACAGTGTTGCCGTGATGCTTACGTACGAAACATCTTCCTCGTCCTGCATGCCACCCATGAAGGTGAAGGCCAGTACGCCTGTTGCCGCGAGCAAGCCAAGTCGAAGTCGGCGCTGGGATTTCCGAAGTGATTCAATCGTCTGGGTCATGGCTGAAGCCTCCTGAATTTGTTTGCCAGAGCCTAGCATCTTGAATGACGTCACACTCGAACAAGCCCCCGGCCAGATGGCCGAGGGCTTGTTCTTCTTCAGGATTTCGATCTGATTCATCTACCCCAGTAGTCGAAGAACTTCATGAGGTCGTCGATATCGACTTTGCTGTTGCGGTCGAAGTCGGCTTTGCTGTACTTGGGGCAGTAGGTCGGAGAATCGACACAAAGGGTACCGCTGCCGAGGAAGATGCCTTCATGCAGTTCGCAGTCCTCCGGCATGAGAATGACGCAGTAGGTGCTCAGGCAGCAGGCACCTTCGATGGGCCCGTTGCAACTGATCTTGTCGCAGTCGATGCCGACACCGCCCCAGCGACCGCCCGATTCCTCGCATTTCGCGTAGCTCATCTGGATGCAGTCCGCGCCGATGCAGCAGGCGCCGGCCTGACAGGTATCGACGACCAGATTGCCAGAGCCGCTCCAGTTTCCGACGAGTGGTTCAGGCAGATTGCCGCAGAAAAGACTGTCGCGAACCTGAGCCGAAGCGATTGAATCCACATGCAGGCCACCGCCGGCTTCAGACCCGATATTGGTGAGGAACTCACAGTTCTTGATCTGGAAGTTGAAGCCAACATTGCACCATCGAACACATGCACCGGCACCATACCAGTCGGAGATGTTCTCGACGAAATGACAGCTGGTCAGTTTGATCGATCCGTAATCCATTGATTCCACAAGCAGGCCGCCCCCGGCAAACTGCGAGTGGTTCCTCGTGAACAGCGTGTCATCGATCCTCATGCCCTGGCCGTAGCGGCCCTGCTTGACATAGATTCCGCCACCATTGCCTCCGAGGTTTTCCCGAAAGATGCAATTCGAGATCGAAATGAAATCCACATTGTTTGCCACATGAAGACCGCCGCCGCGTGAGGCGAAGTTGTTGTAGACCTCCGTATCCTCAAGGTGAAGTTCAAAGTTCTCGAATCCCCCAAGAGCGGAGATTCCACCACCATGATTGGATCCCGTATTGTCATGAATTCGACATCCAGCGACATTAATCCGGCCTGTAGCCTGATTGCCGATTTTGATTCCCACGCTTGCATTGGGACCGATGTCACAGTTGTTCAACTGGACGAGTTCGCAATGGCTGTCAAAGAGAACGCCGGTGTTGAAAGACCCCTGAACCGAGCAGCCTTCGACCGTGGCACTGGAATCGACGATCCATAAACCGCCATTGGCAGCATCCTCGATACGCAGTCCCTGAAGGGTGACACCTTCACTGTTCAGTACCGAGACGACCGGGGCCGCTTCACCATCCTGGGATGGAACCAGCGTGACCTGCGCACCATCCATGGCTCGGATCGTCAATGAGGTACGACCATCAATACGGACATGACCCTCATATCGTCCCTGGGCGACCAGAACCGTGCTGCCTTCGGGCGCCCATTGGGCTGCCCGGGCCACGGTGAGATAATCACCGCCGCCGTTTGGATCAACGACAAAGGTATCAGCACAGGCCAATGATCCGAGGAACATCGTCAACGTGGCTGTCAATACGACCTTGTTCTTCATGATTGGTTCCTTGCGTGGGGTTCAAGAGGTATCCGCTTGAAAGCAGCTGATCTGTCAGAAACTCCGCCTGCCCTCTGAAAACCATGCCTGAAAGCATCAAAATGGAGGTTGAGCCTGCTTCGAACAGCCCCACTATGAGCTGGTCATCCGCTTGTGTGACGGAAACCGCATCCGCACCCGAGCCTCTGGCAGGGGCCCATTCATGCTGATTCAGCTGTCAATCGACTGCTCAGGGACGATCGATGATCCGGAGTTCCGCAAACTCCAGTTCGCCCGACTGCATCTGGATCATCGGCCGTGCTCCAGCTTCCCATTGGCCATCGGGCACCTCCAGACTACCAGCGGAGAGTGGCACCCCATTGAGCATCACTTCCATCGACGTTCGGGAACCGTTCCAATCCACCGTCGCTTCAAGATTGAACCAGGCGCCTGCCGCCATCAGATGGGTCGTGACTTCATCAAGATCGGGAAGTGAACCGGTCGAAGGCTCGCCGACTTCGTCATGACCAAGATGGATCGCGAGACCATTGCCAAGATCCAGCTGAGCCATGGTGCCGGTCTTGTATCGAAGACGAGCCGCAATCGTGAAGGATTCCGGGAGCTGAACACCCCATTCAAGCGTGCCTGCCCCGGACAAGGCAAGTCTTCCATCCGGTCGCATTTCCTGAAGCTCACCCGTACGTTTGGAAGCAGCCATTGCCTGATCCGCAATGAGATTGATTCCACCGCCGGGCAAGGAACGATTCGTGGCATGGAAGCGTATGTTGGAAATTCCACCTGGACCGACATCACCGAGAAAACTCATCACGCCTGAACCGACGTCACCTGTATTCATCGGGATCTGCACGGCTTCAGCAATGGCACCATCTTCAAGATAGATGCCTGCAATACGCCCTTGATCAAGCTGTCTCCCCTGTTCATCAAAGCGTGGTTGCTCATAATCGAATGACAACACCTGCCATTGACCCGGACCGAACCAGAAGTCGACGGGCCACTCTCCGATGATCGAGTCATCGGAGTCCATGACTCGAATGGTGGCTGCCGGCGGATCAGTCCCGTGATCCTGCAACACCACGCTTGCACCAGAAGGCAGTCCGAGACCAACTGCTCCACCTGATGGAAGGAAGGTGGAGAACTGCAGTCTGCCATTGATGCCGCCGGTCGGGAGAAGCATGTCGCGTGAAACGGCTGGGTCATTCATCAACAGACCATTGCCTGGCTTGGTGACAAACCGACCCTCCGCATCCAGTTCAGCTGCACCGAGCGTCCAACCTTCACCGTTGACGCGATCAAGCGGGTCGCCCCACGTCAACCGTACCCAACCATCCAGCACGCCGGCACCACGTTCAAGTGGTGGTGCCACACGTCGAGCGATCATCGGCGCCGGACCAGTCTGACCCGGCAGCTGGTTGACGGTGTACGAAAATTCGGGATGAAGCAGATCGTGGCCCTCTTCACTTCGAACATTGGTCAAACCCATGCGGACACAACGCCCTGCTTCCAGTGATGGAGTACGAACGATCAGAGATTTCCTGTCATCCGAGATCGTGACCTCGGCAACTTCCAATGGCTGCCGATCCTGTTCCGGCGATCCATACTCCCACCACCAGTTGTAGCGATAGGTGCGTGCCTTGAAGTTGTCCGCAGTCAGTTCCAACTCATCCGCGATGGGTCGCGTGAATTCGATCTCGAAGCCATCTTCAAGAAGATCGACACTCGACATCTCCATTGGTTCGACGCCGGTCCACCTGATGCGGCGCAATCCGTGTGCCGGCTCCATGCCGCCCCAGCCGCGATTGGTCAAGCCTGTGAACAGCGTGCCGTCTTCAGCAAACCGGACACGACAGACCGAACCCACACCCTTTCGAAATGGCCAGATGGCACCCTGATACTCACCATTGATCTTCTCGAGATCTGCACGAAGCACCATGCCATTGGTCAACTCCGCGACGAACAACTGTTCATCAAACGGGCCGAACCTGCCTCCTGTTTCATCCGCAACAAGATTGCCGGTTGATCGAGACCAGTCATAGGGGATCCAGATCGCAGCAGGCTGCCTCGGTTCTGCGACAGGCTGCGTATCCGTCGGGATCTCACCTGTCGAAAGCCAGTCGTCCCTCCAGCGAAGTGATTTAGGATGACCGTAGAAGCGACCTTCCTGAACATGGAAGATCGGACACACCGGCATCCAGTCTCCCTGATTGTCGGTGACGAAGATCTCACCCTCGGCATTCCTGCCCACACCACATGGACTTCGGAATCCACTGGCAAACGGTGTCACCTCGCCGTCGGGCGAGATACGCATCACCCAGCCTCGCCAGGGCTGATCGGACTGACCATGCCACCACTCTGGATTGACAAAGGCCAGATTCAGACTGACATACAGGTTTCCTTCATCATCAACCGGAAGACCGAATGCGTACTCGTGATAGTTGTTGGTCAATCCCCAGTCCTGAGTAAGCGTATCGATGTGGTCAACACGTCGATCGCCATCTTCATCGCGGAGTCGAGACAACTCGGTTCGCTGAATGACATGGATCTCACCATCGATCACCTTCAAGCCAAGACCTTCCGCAAGGCCATCGGCGAACAGATGCCAGACTGCATCTGCAGGATTCTCAGCAGTCGGGTTCTCGACGATCCAGACTCGTCCTCGACGCGTACTCAAGGCGAGCGAACCATCCGGCAACATGTCCATGCCGCCGACTTCGATTACCTCACCGTCCGGAGAAGGAATGGTCTCCACGACGTAGTAGTCCGATTCTTCGGCAACGACAAGCAGCGAAGAAAGCGACAACAAGAGAGACAGCATCATGCCGAGACCTCCGTGCCAAGCAGTGCCTGCTGAAGCTGGGGAGTCCACTCAGGTGCAAGCAGCGTGATGATTCGAACAGAAGCCTTGGGGCCATTTTCCAAGGAAGCGATTGAATCATCACTCGAGTCAACAAGCGTCGCACCTTGCAGCCCGGTCAATTCAACAAGATCGCCGGGTCCGGATGATCGATACCAGAGGATTCCATTCTGATCGGTTCCAATCAGTTCCGGCGCACTCTCAAGATGAAGCGGCATATCCAGCTTCTGTTGATCAGGGTTGTCGATCTGGAACATTCTCTCATAGCCCGCCATGGTGCCCACAGTGGCTGACAGGCCGGTTTCGGCAATCCTGATGTTCGTGCCGACCAGTTGCTGTCGGATGGAGACATGATCATTCTTGATCGAGGTCCCCAGCAATCGAGACCCAACCGGCTTCCCATTCAAAAGGAAAGACGGGCCTGGATCTCCACTCCCGACAATCCTCACCATTCGGCCAAGAGGCCGAACAGGTTCCCCACTGCGACCAGTCCAGTTTTCACGTTTGACGAAGTCGCCCTGTCGTACGGCAAGAAGGCGAACATCATCCGTCCGGTACTCCCAGCTCAATCCATCCGTATTGCCTGCAATCAACCCTCGTACATGTGATGGCTGTCCGGCAACCAATGGCGTGAGTTCGCCGCGGATCACCTGGGGACGATCCGTGACCGACATGATCGTGTCATCAGGATTCACCTTGACCTGAGGTGGCCCCAGATCCTGGACATACCGTGCAACAGCTCTTCGCTCTCTTGGATCAAGTGTTGCCTTGAAACCCGGCATCGGAGTGCCTGGGATACCAGAGGTGATCACCCGCTCGATGGAAGCAATGGTATTGCCGAATGAGAACCCACCATCCTTGAAGGAACGGGCCGGACGATCAAGCACCAGTTCCCCCTGACCACTTCCATCAGCGCCATGGCACGATGCGCAGTTGGCTAAAAACAACGTACGGCCGGAAACCGGCCGTATGGAGGAGCGTCTACTGGCTGTTTCACCCGGTGGACTTCCCGTTTGATTCTGATTATGAGGAACCACCTCTGCCGTTGGCTTGGGTGCACTGGATGATGGCATCGTGCCCCACCAGCATGCAGCGAAGATCACAACAGCAAGAATCGGGGCCAACACAGCCGAGCAGAACACGTTGACGACGATTTCCTTGACGATCGGAGGCAGGGGTGGCATGAACGGGTCCTCTCAAATCAAGCCGAGAAACTACTGCCGCAGCCACAGGTGTTGGTTGCATTAGGGTTGTTGAAGACGAATCCCCGACCCATGATCTCATCCTTGAAATCAATCTCAGTTCCATTCAGGTAGAGATAGGACTTGGGATCACAGACAACTCGGATCTCGAATTCTTCGATTCCATCCTCCGGGCTGCTTTCGGAATCACCGGGCTTGTAGGTGTACACCCACATCTCATCCGAGTCCTTCATAGTCTCAGTGAGGTCCAGTAGATAATTGAATCCTGAGCAACCACCGCCCTTTACGCCAACACGAAGCCGAATGGCTTCAGGCGAAAGTTCCTGCTGCTTGATGATTGAAGCGATCTCACGAGCGGCGCTATCTGTGACCGTGACGGGCATATCGAAAATCCTTGCCAGAAACTGGCTTTCCAGGGCTCGTAATCGAGGGATGAGCCTGCCTGGGGCTCCGCGAGGGAGCGACTCACCCTGAGCCTTCCATTATAGAACCGGAATTCCTCAGGAACAGGCCCCTATGCGGCAGCAGAGATGGAATCATTCTAATCTAGGACCTACAATGGCCTTTTCAGGCTACTTGAAGCCCGATCGCCCAAGCCCTCCAGGAGTTGCCTCCCCATGACAACCGACCCCAATGCCACACTCGACCAATGGGCTGAGGGATCCGACTATCGGTGGGGCTTCGTCACGGATATCGACGCCGATACCGTCCCGCCGGGTCTGGATGAAAGTGTGATTCGATTCATCTCCGCCAAGAAGAATGAGCCTGAATGGCTTCTGGAATGGCGACTCAAGGCCTATGAGCGATGGCTCAAGATGGAAGAGCCCGAATGGCCACACTTCCCCGACCGACCCTATGGCCCGATCGACTATCAGGCGATCAGCTACTACTCCGCACCCAAGTCGGATGAAGATCGGCCCAAGAGTCTTGATGAAGTCGATCCGAAGCTTCTGGAAACCTACGAGAAACTCGGCATTCCACTGGAAGAACGTGCGGCGCTTGCCGGCGTCGCCGTGGACGCTGTCTTTGACAGTGTTTCAGTGGCCACCACCTTCCGCGACAAGCTGAAGGAACATGGTGTCATCTTCTGCTCGTTCTCTGAAGCAGTGCAGGATCATCCTGAACTGGTCAAGAAGTATCTGGGCACGGTGGTTCCCGCTGCGGACAATTACTTCGCGGCACTCAACTCCGCGGTCTTTACCGACGGTTCATTCGTCTACATTCCAAAGGGTGTTCGATGCCCGATGGAGCTCAGCACCTACTTTCGCATCAATGCC